>Ga0209573_1003305_pt1 | contig 18022 bp, 16 predicted proteins | sample TNRBio252014_DNA_FD_185870 | JGI IMG/M metagenome (GOLD analysis project Ga0209573, IMG submission 185870) | Wastewater treatment Type I Accumulibacter community from EBPR Bioreactor in Madison, WI, USA - TNR Reactor_6/25/2014_ DNA (SPAdes)... | ecosystem: Engineered > Bioreactor > EBPR >...
TTGACCATCAAACCGGGGCACCGGAGTGAGCCTCATGGACTCACGAAGGGAATAACACGCTGCAGAGCATCAACCACATGCCTTGGCGCAGCAAAAACAGCCCATAAGGCACGCCGCCATCGTCCAGTCGACCTCTGCCCCCCTGAAATGCCAGTCCTCAGCCGAGCAAAACGGCTCAGCTCAGTGGGGTGTGAGAAATGCGGGCTAGCAGTGAACCAAGAAAGAACATGAATGCATATGCCAACCCTAAACAGGCGTTGGTTCCAAAAAACCAGATTGGCCGATAGCGGCTGATCCTACGAATATCGAATTCAAAAACGACGACAGTAACAGCCAGAAGCAGATACCAAAATGCCAAGCCGAGGAGGAGCGCCTTACCCCCGGTGACGAAAAATCGAAACAACACATCGATTCTCTTCCAGTTCGTGCGTGTCATGACTTGATGAATCACCTCACCGCGCCACCCACCCACTCCGGCTGGCGCTTCGCGAGGCAGTCGGAGAGCCAGCGGACGAGGTCGGAGACGGAGTCGTGCTTTTTGCGCAAGGCGTTGAGCGCGGGCCAGTCGATGTTATGACGGGGCGTGGGCAGGGTGATTTTTTGGATGCGCAGCAGATTCTGCACGGCCTCGAACTCGGCGGCACTCATGGCGCGGATTTCTTTGGCGGAGGGGAGTTCATCGAGTTGCGTGAGCTGGATGCCGAGGCTGCTGATGCCGACGCCGAACTGATGGCCGAGACTGCGGAGCGCATCGACGAGCGCCTCGTCATTCAGACCTTCGGCGATGACAATCTCGCTCTGCAACGTCCAGCGGGTGGCGCTGAGGGCCTGGAAGAAGTCGGCACTGAAGGTTTCGAGTGAGACGCTGAGCTTCAACTGCACGCCAGTGATGCCTACCTCGGGACCGCCGAGGTGGCGGCGGAGATCGAGCATGGAGGCATCAAAACGCGGGGCGTCGTCGCTGCCGGCGTCGAGATCCCAGTCGGCGACGACGAGGTCGGGGATGTCCCACTCGCCCTCCATGCTGGGAGCGCCGCTGCTGTTGCGGTTCAGCAGGAAGGGATAGCGCGAGCGCTGGAGGCTGAGGCGCTCGTAAATGGCGACCATGCGCAGGAAGCGCGACCAGCACTGGTCGCTGTCTCCCTCCTCATCGAAGAGGCTTGGTCGCGTGACGCCGTTCAGCCCGGCGGTTTTTTTCTGACGGCGGTAGTAGCCCTGGCCCTGATCCACCTTCGCGATGGGCGAGGTGGGATCGTAGCTGAGGATGGAGAAGTGATAGCGCAGCGTGGCATCGCTGTAGCCTTCGCCGAGGCGATGACGCACGAGACGAATGAGCTCGGTGCCCTTGATGGCCTCGGCAGGATCGTCCGGCAGGATTTCGGGGAGCAGGTGTCGCAGTTGTTCGCGCAGGTTCATCCGTCTAAGATTTTCTCAGCATGCCGGAGCAACGGCGTCTTCGTCAACAACAGAAACGCATCAACCGTGCCGTTCCTCGCGGATGCTGTAACGCGTGCGGCGGCTGTTGAGCCAGCGCACGCCAAACATGTCCATCGTGGCACGCAGGGCGCGGTTGCCGAAGCCATACTTGCTCACGCCATGGATGCGCGGGCGGTGATTCACCGGCATCTCGGTGACGCGCCAGCCCATGTTGCGGATGAGCGCTGGAATGAAGCGGTGCATGCCGTTGAAGAGCAGCAGGGCCTCGCGGCAGTCGCGGCGCATCACTTTCAAGGTGCAGCCGGTGTCGCGCACATGATCGCCGACGAAACGTGAGCGCACGAAATTGGCGACGCGGCTCTGCAGGCGCTTGAAGGTGGTGTCCTTGCGCTTCGCGCGATAGCCGCAGACGAGGTCGAAGCCTTCGTCGAGCTTGGCGATCATGGCGGGGATGTCGGCGGGGTCGTTTTGCAGGTCGCCGTCGAGCGTGACGATGACATCGCCTTTGGCGCCGTAGATGCCGGCATGCATGGCGGCGCTCTGGCCGCAGTTCTTTTCAAAGATGATCACGCGCACCCGGTCGCCACGCTGCACGCGGGCCAGCGTCTGGTCTTTGGAGCCGTCATCGACGAGCACGAGCTCGTAATCGCGTCCGGCCATCGCGGCGTCGATCTGCTGCTGCATTTCCACGACATTGTCCTCCTCGTTATAAAGAGGAACGACGACGGAAATGGCGGGCGAGGACGGCATGGGCGGGCGAAAAGGGCGCAAAAGTCGGGCGGAGGCTAGTTGTGGCAAGCGAAGATTTTCAGCCAGCGCACCTCGTTGCCCGCATGCATGACGCGGGCCACGGAAAGCACCTCAAAGCGTCCGAAGCGCGTCTTGATCAAATCCGGTGGCGCGATGGCTGCGGGATCGTCAGTGACGAAAAGGGCGCTGCGGCCTTTGAAGTCGCTCAAATCAGCCTCAATCGACACCACCGGCTCGGTTTGGCCGAGGTAATGGTCCAATTCGACGGCGAGCCGCCAGTCATTGGCCACCACGAACCATGAGCCATCGTGACTGGCCTGCTTCAACGCGGCGGAGACGAGTTTCGCGCTCTCACGCCAGCCGCGCATGGCTTTGGAGGGATCAGCGGTGAAGAAATGCGTGTAATCAGAGCTGGCAGCCGTGTGGCGCGAAAAAGGCCACTTCAGACCCAGCGTGCGCGGCAGGTCGGTTTGCAGCAGGAAGGCGCTTTGCAGCGCCGCGAGCACGAGCGCGATGGTGCGCAGGCTGATTTTCTCCTCGCTGGCGATGCCACCGAGCACCGTGCCGCGATGTGCGAGGAGCATGGCCGCGAAAATCATCCACACCGCCCCGCCCATGTCCGGCCAGCGATGATTCGGCCCGTAGAAAAAATCTACTGCCACGAGCGGCAGCAGCATCGCCAGGGGCAGACTGCGCTGAGACATCAGCGTAGCGCGATCCCATGCCATCCTCCCAGCGAGCACGAACAACACGAGCAGTAGTGGTGAGGCGAGCACGGACCAGCGGAACAGATTCGGAACCAATCGCCACTCCGGCCAGGCGAAACCTCCTTGCCAGATCAGCCAGTAAAGGACCGCCAGCACCCAAGCTGCGACGATCACAAGTAATCCCGACGCATGCAGATGATGCCGCAGCCGCTCCGGCAACGCGAAGACCATCGTCACCGCCAGCATCACGCCCAATGCAGGCGGTTGTGCCAACGCCGTGCCCAAAACACACGCCGCCGCGGCCCACCAGGCCCAATGGAGCGGATGCGCATGCAGCAAGGCGACACGCAAACACAGCGCCGCCGCCGGCACGAGCGCAAACACCACCGTGGCCGGAGTCAGCGTGACGGCGGCGAGATTGAAGGCGGGCAGCACATTCACGATCACCACCGCCCATCCTGCGATCTGCGCGTCAAACAAGCTCCGCATCAGCCGCCACACGGCCAGCGAGGCCGCCAGCGCGAGCAACGGCGCGAAGAAACGCACTCCGAATTCACCATCGCCACCGATCAGCATGCCCAGCCTCACGAACAACGGCACCAGCGGCCCCATTTCGGGAAATCCGCCCCAGTGCCCGTGTTTCACGCGAAAAACCGCCAGCGCCTCGTCCGGCGCGAGTTCCAGCGTCGGCAGCAGCGCCCAGCGCCAGAGCGTGAGCAGGCCCAGGGCGGCAAAGAGAAAGCGCTGGCGCTGCATGGTGGTTGCGGCATTGAATAGAGGCGGCTGCCGTCATGTCAAAGCGCCGTCTCCTTTCCTTCACCCTCATGAAACGCCTTCTTATCCTCTTGCCATTGCTGGCCGCCGCCATGCTGCATGCCCAGGACGCCCAGCCGAAAACCGCCGAGGAAATCCTCCGCATCGTGCGCCTCAGCTACGCCCTGCAAAACCACAAGATGAGCGGCCATCTCCGCGACGACGCCACGGGCCGCACGGAGCCGCTGACCCTGACGATGGAGAATCAGGTCATGCGTTTTCTTTTCACCAATGAGCCGAAGGAGATCGTCCACCTCGACCTCAACACCTCGCCCGCCACGCTTTATCAGGTGCGGGCGGGTGGTTCCGCGCAGGTTCAAGGCAATCAATACGGCGCAAGCGTGCGCGGCATGGCCTTCAATTATGAGGATCTCTCCCTGCGCTTCCTCTACTGGCCGCGTCCGCAGTTGATGGGCGAGGGCCGTGTCAGCGCGCAGAAATGCTGGATCGTGCGTGTCACCAATCCCGGAAAAGACGGCCCGTATTACGTCGTGGACATCTATGTGCATCAAGGCAGCGGCGGTGCCGCGAAAATGGAGGCCTACGACCGCAACAGCAAGGTCGTGAAGCGCTATCAGGTCACCAAGGTGCAGAAAGTGGACAAAGCCACCGTGCTCAAAGAATTGAAGATCGAGACGATCAATCCCTTCAACGGCGACGTCAAAGGCCGCACCTACATGATCATGGAAAACCCGGAGAAGAAGTGACGCGCCGCATGGAACCGCCGCGCAAATTCAATCCGCATCCCTTCGACTACCATCAGGAGCTCGACGTCAGAATCGAGAACCTCACCAACGAGGGTGCAGGTGTCGCCCGTGTCGATGGCTGGGTCGTCTTCGTGCCGTTCACGCTCGCCGGTGAGCTGGTGAAGTGCCGCGTCTTCCGCAATCACAAGAACTACAGCGAGGCCGATCTCATCGAGGTGCTGGAACCAGCACCCAATCGTGTCGCGCCCAAGTGCGCGCTCTTCGGCCAGTGCGGCGGCTGCCAGTATCAGCACCTCGCGTATGCCGAGCAGCTTCAGTCGAAGCAGCGCCAAGTCGCCGAATTGCTCAAACACATGGCAAAGATCGAGCATCCCGTGCGCGAGGTCATTCCCTCGCCCGTCGAATACGGCTACCGCTCCAAGATCACGCCGCACTTCCATCGCCCAAAGAGCGGTGGCATCGGTGCCATCGGCTTCCTCCGCGCACGCACGCGCAACGCCATGGTCGATGTCGAGCACTGCCCCATCGCCATGCCCGAGCTGAATGCGCAGCTCGCCGCCGTGCGCGAACGTGCTCGTGCAAACTCCGACACCTTCAAAAACGGTGCCACGCTGCTCATGCGTGCCGCAAAGAACGGCGTCCTCACACGCAACGATGAAATCGCCGTCGAGGATGTGGATGGCATCCGCTTTGAGTTCCAGGCGGGCGATTTCTTCCAGAACAACCCCTTCATCCTGCCCAAGTTCGTCCGCCACGCCATCGACGAAGCCAAGGCCACCGGCGCGAAGCATCTCGTCGATGCCTACTGCGGCAGCGGCCTGTTCGCGATCAGCGCTGCACGCGACTTCGAGCAGGTCATCGGCGTCGAGATTTCCGAAAGCGCCGTCAGAAAAGCCGCGCACAACGCCGAGATCAATGCGCTCACGAACTGCCGCTTCATCGCCGCCGATGCGCAGCATGTCTTCAAAGACGTGCCGCATGCCGGGGCAGACACCGTCGTGCTCATCGACCCGCCGCGTGCCGGTTGCAGCCCCGAGTTTTTGCAGCAGCTCTTTGCCTTCGGCCCGAAAGGCGTCGTCTATGTCTCCTGCAATCCGGCCACGCAGATGCGCGACCTCGTCTTGTTCACCGAGGCTGGCTACAAGCTCGGCACCGTCCAGCCCTTCGACCTCTTCCCGCAGACCAAGCATCTCGAATGCGTCATGACGCTGAGCCGATGAACCGTTTCGAATTCGCCACCGCCCAGCGCATCATCTTTGGACGCGGCGTGATCCGCGAACTGCCTGCTCTCGCCGCCGAATTCGGCCAGCGTGTGCTTCTCATCACTGGCAGCCGCCCAGCACAATGGGAAACCAGGCTGCCTTACGTTGGCATCAAATCGATTTGCGGCGAACCGACGACTCAAGACATCCAAAGCGGCATCGAACTTGCGAAACAGCACAACGCTAATGTCATCATCGCCATCGGTGGCGGCAGTGTCGTCGATGCAGGCAAGGCCATCGCCGCCATGAGCACCCAGCCCGGTGATTTGATGCGCTACATCGAAGTCATCGGCGAAGGCAAACCGCTCGAAGCCGCGCCGCTCCCATTCATCGCCGTTCCCACCACCGCTGGCACCGGAGCCGAAGCCACGCGTAACGCCGTCATTGCGAGTGAAGAACACCGCGTCAAAGCCAGCCTGCGCCATCTCTCGATGCTGCCGCGCATCGCCTTGATCGATCCCGAACTCGCCGTCGATCTCCCGCCGCACGTCACCGCCGCCAGCGGCATGGACGCGCTCACGCAATGCCTCGAAGCCTTCATCTGCTCGCGTGCGCAGCCGATGACCGACGCACTCTGCCTCGACGGCATTCAACGCGCCGTGCGCTCGCTCGAACGTGCCTTTCAAAACGGTAAAGACCTCGATGCCCGCGAAGACATGGCCCTCTGCGCCCTCAACAGCGGCATCGCCCTCGCCAACGCCGGTCTCGGTGCCGTTCACGGCTTCGCCGCGCCGATTGGCGGCATGTTTCACGCGCCACATGGCGCTGTCTGCGCCGCGTTGCTCGCTCCCGTGTGGGAAACGAACGCGAAGCGCGTCCAAAACCGCGCCAAGTTCGATCAAGTCGATCAAATGCTCGGCGGCGATGCCATCGCATGGCTGCACGGCGTCACTCAGCGTCTTCACATTCCCAAACTCAGCGCCTGGGGCATTGAAGAGAGAGATCTCGACGAGATCGCCCGCAAAGCCGCCGCTGCCAGCAGCATGAAGGCGAATCCCGTCTCGCTTACGCATGACGAGCTGGTCACGATCTTGCGAGCGGCCTTGTAAAGTAGCCCGGTTGCGCCGCAACCGGGATCCAAACTCCAGTTGCAGCGCAACTGGACTACTTTCCCAGAAAGTTGACCGCTTGCCGGTGCGCTTGTAAATGCTCACCCCCACCATGAAATCCTTCCGCCTCAAACGTCTCTTCAACGCCAAGTCCAACCGCTGCTTCGATGTGGCCGTCGATCACGGCTTCTTCAACCAAGCCGGCTTCCTCCAAGGCATCGAAGACATGCGCACGGTGGTGAAGACGCTCGTCGAGGCCGCGCCGGACGCGATTCAGCTCACGCTCGGCATGGCGCGGCATTTGCAGGAGATGCCCGGCCGTGAGAAGCCCAGCCTCGTGCTGCGCACCGATGTGGCGAACATTTATGGCAAGACGCTGCCCGAGAACCGCCGCTTCAGCCTCATGCTCGAAGACTGCATGCTCCAGGCCGTGCGTTACGACGCCGCCTGCGTGTGCGTGAATCTCTTCCAAATCCCCGGTGCGCCCGAAGTGCATGCCGAGTGCGTCGAAAACATCCTCAAACTCAAGCCCCAGGCCGATTATTATGGCATGCCGATGATGGTGGAACCGCTGGTGTTTCAGCCAAACGAAAAAGCCGGTGGCTACATGGTCAATGGCGATGAAACCGCCATCACCTACCTTGTGCGCCAGGCCGTCGAACTCGGTGCCGACATCATCAAGGCCGATCCCACCAACGATGTGAGCATCTACCACAAAGTCATCGAAGCCGCCTCCGGCATCCCCGTGCTCGTGCGCGGCGGTGGACGCGTGAGCGACCGCGAAATCCTCGAACGCACGCAGGGCCTGCTTCAGCAAGGTGCCTCCGGCATCGTCTATGGCCGCAATGTCATCCAGCACCCGAATCCGAAAGGCATCACGCGTGCTTTGATGGCTATGGTCCATGAAGGCGCGAGTGTGGACGCCGCGCTGGCGATGGTGTAGCGCAACCGTCCCGGTTACCGTCTGCAAGCGGGACGCTTGCACTACAAAAAGAAAGCCGGGGCCGCTTTCGCAAACCCCGGCCCCGCTCGTTGTTGGTTGCGGTAATTATTTGATGTCGCCCGCGAAACCGGCGCTGTTCAGCGCAGCGACGAGGTCGGCTTTGGCGAATTCGCCTTCGACGGTGAAGGATTCGGCTTTGGAAACGATGTCATACTTCGTCACACCGGCCACGGCCTTCACGGCGTCGGTGGCGGCATCGGCGCACTTCTGGCAGCAGAGATGCACGCCGGAGACAGTGGCCTTGGCGACCTTCGACTCAGGCTTGGAGGCGGTGGCGGGCTTTTTGGAGGCGGACTCATCGCCTTCGATGGTGCCGTAATAACCGGCGGCGATGATGGCCTCGGCGACTTTCTTCGCGTCGGATTTCTTCTTCGTGGTGATCGTCACCTTCTTGCCCGCAGGCGTGACGGTGACGTCCTTGAAATCGGCGGCAGCCTTGGTGATGCCGTTGGCGCAACCGCGGCAGCAGTTGTGAACGCCATTCAATGTGATGGTGGTCTCGGCGCGCGCAAACGCGGCCAGAGCAAACAGGGAGAGCAGAGTGAGTTGCTTCATAAGCGACTGCTGAGACGATACGACACGCTGTTTTCTTTGCACTATTTAATTTTTAACGACGAATCGCTGTCATGAAGCCACGTGCAACGACGGTGTCGTGATAAGCGCCGGGAGTGAAGCCGGCTTCATCAAGCAGCGCCGCATACTCGCTCGTGCTGTAGCATTTTCCCTGTGTGGAGTGCATCAGCAGGCACGCGTACTCGGCGACATGCAGCGGCCCGGTCTTCGTCGCGTTGATGAACGCATCGTGAATGATGAGCATGCCGCCTACTGGCAGTGCCGCATTTGAAACGGCGAGCAACTTCTTCACCTCGGCGACGCCCCAGTCGTGCAACACGTTGGAATAAAGATGCACGTCACAGCATGTGGGCATGCCATCGAACATGTTTCCCGTGGCCACGCTGACGCGATCGGCGCAGCCGCGTTCTTCGATCAGTTTGGCCGCGATGCGATCCACGGGTGCTTGATCAAACGCGATGGCCTTCAAGTGCGTATGCTGCGCCGCGATGGAGCACGCGTAGATGCCGGAACCGGCCCCGATGTCGAGCAGGCACGAGCGCCCGGTGAGATCGAGCTTCTTCGCGAGCGCCTGGGAGAGATACAGGCCGCGACAATCCATCGCTGCCGTGAATTTCCGCGCGAAGTCCTCCTGCTCCATCGCCTTGTGCCAGTCGAAGGATGCTTTGTCGCCGCTCCAGCCCGCGGGTTTGTCGGACTTTAGCACCTCAATGTAATCCCGCGCGATGGGACGATCATGCAGCGAGGCATAATACGGTCGCACATCCCACACCGATCCTGCGCGGAGATGCTCCTTAGCCGTCGCCGAAGCATGGAAGGTGCCGCTTTGATTCTCCACCCAGCCGTTCGCCGCGAACAGCGTCAGCATCACATCCACCGGCCGCTCTTTGAAGCCAAAGTGCTCGCAGATGCCGCTCAGCGTCGATGGATTGGCCGACAACCAGGTGAAGAAGTCGATGCTCAGCGCCGCCGTGATCAAATCGACCGCGTAGAGGCTGTCGCGGTAGCGATAGATGTTGAGCGGATCGGCTTGCGGAGCGGAAGTGAGGTCGTGCGGCATGAGGCCGCATGATGAAGGCGTCACCAATGAGCGGCAAAAGCTGATTTCACTTTTTGTCCGGCGGGGCGACGAGGTTTCCCGTGATGAAAAGGATGCGGGAGACGCCTTCGGTCGGCTGGGCGGACAGGAGCACCGTCTGACCATCCCAGATCGTGACGGCGGTGGAGATGGTGCTGCGGGCCGCAGTTTCGAGACCAGCGGCTTGGATGGAGAGTTCGAGTGTGGAGCGGTCTGCGCCGATCACAGGCTCGATCTTGACCTCATGACCGCCAAACTCGGCTGGAAGATCGAAAAGCTGCTCACCGTCCTTGGCTCCTTGTTTCGACGGCACGGCCACCGGTTTGACGCCGGACTTGGCAAGATTGCGCACGAGGGTTTGGAACGACGAATCGGCAAAGATGCCGTTCAATGTGTATTGCCGGAGGAGGGCCGCATCTACTGGTGGCGCGGCACGTTGCGCTTCAGCCTGCTTGGCTTCGGGCGGAGACGGAAACCATTCGTTCATCAGTTTGAAAATGTCTCCACGCACCTCGACCACACGCACGGTGAGGGCAGGCTGCTTGGGCGGGTTGATTAACGAATCGATCAAGGCCTCAACGAACTCGAGTCCGGTCTTTGTGTTGCGCACGGTGAGCTTGCCTTGATCGAGTTGCGCGTCCGCGCCTTTCGGGAAGTGGATTCCATTCGCTTTGAGATAATCGACCGGCTTCTGCCCGTCGCCAAAGCCCGCAGGCACTCGATACACGCGCACGGCGAGCGTGTTACTGGCAGCGTCCGGCATGTCGCTGCCTTCGCGGGCAGGTGGAGCGGCGAGCGTGGTCGCTGCAAAGCTTTTGGCCAGATTGCCGTCGGGTTTCAGCGCGGTGGCGGTGATGAGCACCGTGACGGGCCTCTTCTCGGTGCGGAGATGCAGCAGGAGGGTTTCGCCGCTGGAGAGCTCCGCCTGCGACGAGACGGTGTAGGTGCGCACCTGGTCCCAATCAACGTCGCCGGGCTTCTTGGGAATCCATGGCACATCGGAATCACGATCCACGCCCATATCGACCTTTGCTTCGATGGTGGCTTTTCCTTTTTCAGATGGTTTGGCGATCAGTTTGATGCTCGACCCGAGAAATTTTGCTTCGATGCTCAGCTTGCCATCAGGAGGCACCTTCCGCATCGCCTCCCGGACCACTTCAACGACCGCGCTTTGATTGAGTTTGGTGGTCACATTCGGAGAACTCATGAGATCGACGCCCTTCTTTTGTGACATGAAGCGAACAAGCGTCTGCATCTCCTCGGGTGACAAAATGCTCCCGTGCGCGCCGAAGTGCTCGCCAGCCTGGATGAGCTTGCAGGCGAAATACACCTGCACAGGCCGCGTGTGGATGGCGTCGATGATCTGCTCGATCTTGTCGAGGTTTGTGCGCGTGTTTCGGACGATGAGCTGGGAGCTGCTCGCTTGGTAAAGGGCGGAGGCGGCAGTCGGGAACGGTACGCCCTTTGCCTCCAGCAGTTCCCGTGCGTTTTTGTGTGGCTTGCCGTCGTCTGTTTTCAGAAAATCGGGCGCCACCTTATAGACTCGCGTGTACATCACTCCATCATCGGCCTTGGGCTTCACCGCCTCCTGCGCGGCCACCGTGGCGATGCCGAACGAGGCCGCGACGAAGGGTGCGAGCACGGCGAAGGCTGCGCAGCCGAGCACGAACAACGCGCCGAGCTTCTTCCGCACGCCACGGGTCTCCATCAGAGCCACTAGACGCACTTTGAGTCGTCGCGCCGGTCGTGAGCGGGCGATGGACATCACGCAACTCGGCTGCGTCGCGGCTTTGGCGGCCCAGGCGAGCAGGAAGTCGGCGTAGTCACCTTGATCGCGTGTTTCGCCGACTGCGGCGGCATCGCAAGCTTCCTCGCGGGCGCGGGCATATTCCTCGATGAGGGCGTGAATGAAGGGATTCCACCACAGGAAGGCGCGGACGATGTTTTGCAGCAAAACGGCCACGGTGTCGTGACAGCGCAGGTGCTCGGATTCGTGCCGGATTAGCCAGCGCCATTGCCGGGGCGTGAGTTTTTCAAAGGCGGTGCTTGGAACAGCAATCACCGGAAAAAACCAGCCCGCGACGCAAGGCGTGCCGACGCCGTCAAAAACGCACATTCGCTCAAATCGCACATCCTTGGGCAGCGAGTCGATTTCAACCTGGGTGAGATCACGCAAACGCCACGCCCAGCGCTGCACGCCGATGCTTTGGATCGACAAACGCAGCAGCAGAGCCGCCGTGACGAGCCACGAAAGCCAGCGAAGGCTCTTCACCACGTCATTCACATCCCAAGTCGGTGCTGGAGCCGTTGTCACCACAACGGGCGAGGTCACAGGCGCGACGGTGACACGCCAGTCGGCCTCAAAGGTCTCGCGCAGCGGCGTCCAGACGGGCACGGGCTGTTGTGGCGGGAAAAGATCACGAATCGAGATGTCGAAGGGACAGTAGAGGCACATCAGCACGGCCAGATTCGCGAGGATGCAGCGGCGCATGGCATCGCGGATGACGAAGCGCACCAGCAACCACGCTGCCGCGCCGATGACGAGGCTGTGAACGATGAAATTGAGCAGGGTGATGGTCTCGGTGCTCATGACTCGCCTCCTTTCTTTGCGCGGACGAGTTTGCGCAGCTCGGCGAGTTCTTCCTCGGTGATGTCGCCGCTTTCGACGAGGCAGCGGACGAGGGCGAGATTGCTGCCGCCGAAGAAACGCTGTTTCAGCTCGGCGAGCACACTGGTGCGGCCGCGCTGTTCGGGCACCGCCGGTTCGTAGGCGTGGCTGCGGCTGGAGTCATCGCGCACGATCCAGCCTTTGGCTTCGAGGCGGGTGAGCTGGGTTTGCAGGGTGTTGCGCGTGACGGGCTCGGCACGTCCTTGATTCACGGCCTCCAGCAGCTCCAGCACGGAGGCGGGATGCTTTTTCCAGAGGATGTCCATCATCGCCTGCTCGGCGGCGGAGAGCGGCGGGAGTGATTTTTTTGCCATATTTCGCGAGTTTGCCGACAAGTGTCGGATTTGTCGAGACAAAAGTCCTACAGGTGTCGGATGTTTGTTCGCCCTCACTCTCGCTGATGGATTCCGCGCATGCTGCGCGTTGACTTGCCTCCCAACTCCTGACAGCATCGCGCCGCCATGTCCAACGCACCCAAATTCACCACCACACACTGGCTGATCATCGTCATCGCCAGCATCGGATTCCTCTTCGACACCTACGAGCTGCTGATGACGCCGCTGGTGGCGGCGCCGGCGATCGCGGAGCTGCTGAAGCTGCCGATGAACAACCCGATCGTCACGAGCTGGGTGGGCAATCTGCTGTGGATCGCGGCGCTGTGCGGCGGGGTGTTTGGCCTGCTGGGCGGCTGGCTCGTCGATAAATTCGGCCGCAAGAAGATCATGGCGGCGAGCATCTTCCTTTACTCGTTCTCGCCGTTCTGTGCGGCGTATGCGACCTCGCTGGGAGCGTTTGTGTTCTTCCGCAGCACGACCTTCATCGGCGTGTGCGTGGAGTTTGTGGCGGCGATCACCTGGCTGGCGGAAGTGTTTCAGGACAAGAAGCAGAAGGAGAAGTGGCTGGGCATCACGCAGGCCTTTGCCTCGCTCGGCGGCGTGCTGGTGACGGTGGTGAGCGTGTGGATCAGCAAATACGGCACGGACCTGCCGCACATCGGCCTGCCTGCCGGACTTGGCTCCAGCGATCCGGCTTCCTGGCGCTATTTGTTGATGACAGGCATCCTGCCAGCCATCCCCATCGCGCTGCTGCTGCCGTTTGTGCCTGAATCGCAGGTGTGGAAGGACAAGAAGGCCGCTGGATTGCTCAAGCGGCCGAGTTTCGCCGCGTTGTTCGCACCGGAGCTGCGCCGCGTGACGCTGACGACGGCGGCGCTGTCTGCGTGTGCTTATGGCATCGCGTTCGGCGCCTTGCAGGTCACCGTGGCGCGTGTGACGCCGGGTTTGCCCGAGCTGAAAGAGCAGGCGAAGGCGCTGGCCCCGCTGCGCAAGCAGGGTGAGGAACTCAACAAGCAGCTCAACGTCCTCTCCGCCACCGATCCGGCCCGCAAAGACCTCGTGGCGAAGATCAAAGAGAACTTCGTGCAGCAGAAGCCCATCAATGATGAGGTGAAGAAGATGGCGGACACGGTGCAGTTCCATCAGGAGATGGGCGGGCTCGTGGGCCGCATCCTGCTGGCGCTGCTGCTGATCTGGGGCATCAGCCGCGTGGCGCTGCTGAAGGTTTTCCAGATTCCGGCGCTCATCGTGCTGCCGCTGACTTATTTCTACTTCTTCGAGCAGGGCGGGAACGCCTTCCTCTGGTCCTACGCCATCTGCGGCCTGCTCACCGTGGCGCAGTTCAGCTACTTCGGTGAATACCTGCCGAAGGTGTTCCCGATGCATCTGCGTGGTACGGGCGGCAGCTTCGCCACGAACGTGGGCGGGCGCATGATCGGCACCAGTATGGCCTTTGTGACGACGAATCTCGTCGCGCCGATGCTCGCTGGCACCGGGCCGATGCTGCCAATGCATGTCGCGAAGGCGGCGGGCATCGTCGCCACCGGCATCGTGGTGCTGAGCTTCCTCATTGGATTCATGCTGCCGGAGCCGAAGGCGGAGGAGTAAAGAGTCGAAGTGCGCGACAGCGTCCTGGAGTGCGCCGGCCCTCCGGCGCTCTCGAGCGTCATTTGGCCTGCGCAAAGCTCCAGAGGGCTGGAGCACTCCAAAACGCTGTCGCGCGACATTTCGCACAGACCTGTGGCGTTATCATGCAGCCATGATTCGATCTATTCTCACCCTCGCTGTTTGCCTCGTCAGTCTCACCCTTCACGCCGAAGACAAAGGCGACGGGAAGCTACGCATCATCGTTTTCGGTGCGCATCCTGATGATGCGGAGTACAAAACGGCGGGCACAGCGGTGAAGTGGGCGCGGCTGGGGCATCATGTGAAGCTTGTTTCGGTCACGAACGGTGATGTGGGCCACTGGAAGGAGGCGGGCGGACCGCTGGCGATGCGCCGCACGGCCGAAGCCGCCGCTTGCGCCAAAAAGCTCGGTGTTACCTCCCAGGTGCTCGACATTCACGATGGTGAGCTGGTGCCGTCGCTGGAGTACCGCAAGCTCATCACGCGTGTGATTCGTGAGTGGAAGGCGGACATCGTCATCGCGCATCGCCCTTGGGATTATCATCCAGACCATCGTTATGTCGGCGTGCTGATCCAGGACGCGGCTTTCATGGTCACGGTGCCGTTTATCTGCCCGGATGTGCCGCACTTGACGAAGAACCCGGTATTCCTGTATTCGAGCGACGGTTTCCAGAAGCCGTATCCCTTCACACCGGACATCGCGGTCAGCGTGGATGACTCCTTTGAGCAGAAGGTCGATGGCTTGCACGAGCTGACCTCCCAGCACTATGAAGGCGGTGCTGGTGGGTCTGAGGAGCACATGAAAAGCGTGCCGCCCGCCAGCGATGAGGTGGGACGTCGTGCCTGGCTGAAGCGCCGCTGGGGTGCGCGCCAGGGCAGCGAGGCGGACAAATATCGTGACCTGCTGATCAAGCTCTACGGCGAGGAGAAAGGCAAGGCGGTGCGATACGCCGAAACCTTCGAGGTGTGCGAGTATGGCCGCCGTCCGAGCGCGGCGGAAATTAAGACGCTCTTTCCGTTTTACGACGCGAAGTGAGCCACGTCAGGGCTTCAATGCTTTGAAGCGCCCCTGCAAATGCTGGAGCGCCTCCGGCTTCGTGGCATTCTTGCGTTCCAGCTCACGCAGCAGGGTGGCCGCGCGCATGCGGTCGCCGGACTTGAGCAGGTCTTCGGCGTGATTCGCCGTGTCGTTTTGCGTGGGCGGCAATCCGGTGGTCTTGGCGTCCATCGCCGCCATGCCTGGATTGGAACGCGCATGGCCGCCGAAGACATCTGTGATGTTCAGCCACCAAGCTTCCGCTCCATCGGCGGAAAAGGCGATCCAGATCGGATCTCCTTCATGCACGAACTCGAACACACGCCGATTCGCGATGACAGGCCGCACCTTCTGCACATCCCATGCCTGGGTCTTCACGCCGACCTCGAACTCCGTGCCGTTCCAGCGCAGCTTGATCGGCGTTTTCTCAGGCCCGCCGACCCAGACGACATTCAGGATGTCCTGCGGGAATTGGGCCACGGGTTTGACCGCCGTGCCCGCTTCCGCCTTGAATTCGATCTCGCCGCTCACATTCACCGGGGTGATGAGCTTGAGATCATCGCTGACAAAGTACCAGGCGGACCGCGATTCGCTGAACACTATCTGAAACACGCCCACATCCACAAAGGCATGCTCCTTGTATTTGCTGCGCGACTGTCCCGTCTGCGTGACAGCATGAAAGCTCTCGCCATCGAAACGCATGTGCTTGAGGGAATTCGTGCCCTGGAGATCCCAGATCACGTCCTTGAGGTCAGCGGCGAACTTTTCCACCTCGGGCCATTCCTTCTGCTGACCTTGTGAAAGGCTGGTGAAAAGCAAGGTAGAGAGAAAAAGGGTGTGGAGCAGCCGCATGAGCGCCGATTCTGGCATCCGCAGCCGAGTCTGGCAAATCCCAACACGCCGCCGAATCGTGCGACAAGGTTTGCGGTGGCAAAGGCTGTGGAAGCGGCTAAAGACACGGCCCACTTATCCGCACGACCATGCAACCGACGCCAGCCACTGCTCCCGAACATTCCGAATCCGAACTCCTGCAAATCCGCCGTGAAAAGCTCGACGCGCAGGTGCAGGCCGGATTGAACCCGTTTGGCGGCCGGTTTGATACGACGCACCAGCCGGGTGCGCTGAAGGCAAACTTTGAGGAAAACCTCACCGTGAGCGTGGCGGGCCGCATCCTCTCCCGCCGCGAAATGGGCAAGGCGACTTTCTTTGACCTCGGCGACATCAGCGGTCGCATGCAGTGCTACCTGAGCAAAGGCGACGTGGGCGACGAGGCCTATGTGCAGTTCAACCAGCTCGTGGACATCGGCGATTTCGTCGGCGTGGAGGGTTTTACCTTCATCACGAAGCGCGGGGAGAAGTCCATCCACATCAAGAAGCTCACGCCGCTGTCCAAGGCGCTGCGTCCGCTGCCGGACAAGTGGCATGGCGTGGCGGACAAGGAGATCAAGTATCGCCAGCGCTACCTCGACCTCATTTCCAATGACCGCAGCCGCGAGATCTTCGTGACGCGCAGCAAGATGGTGGCGGCGATCCGCAACTACATGCAGGAGCGCGGCTTCCTCGAAGTGGAGACACCGATGATGCAGGATGTGCCCGGCGGTGCCGCCGCGAAGCCGTTCGAGACCTTCTTTCATGCGCTGAACCAGCCGATGTTCCTGCGCATCGCGCCGGAGCTGTTCTTGAAGCGGCTGCTGGTGGCTGGGTTCACGCAGATCTTTGAATTGAACCGCAATTTCCGCAACGAAGGCATGAGCCGCCGTCACAACCCGGAGTTCACGATGCTGGAGGCCTACTGGGCCTATGCGGACTTCGAAAAGATGGCCGATCTCGTCGAAGGCATGATCTGTCACCTCGCAGAAAACTTCTGCGGCGGGCTTAAGATCGAGCACAAGGACGAGGAAGGCAATGTCACGAAGACGATCAACCTCGCGCGACCATGGAAGCGCGAGCGCTACACCGATCTGCTCAAGAGCATCGACCCGAAATGGTATGACTACACGCCGGAGCAGCGCAAGGCGCGGGCGAAGGAGCTGGGCGTCGAGATCGGGCCGAACTTCGAGGATTACGAGGTCACGCAGCATGTGTTTGAGCGTCTGGTCGAGGCTCCGCAGTTCGATCCGCTTTATGTCACGCATTGCCCGAAAGAACTCGTGCCGCTGGCGAAGCAGAACGCGCAAGACGATTCCATCGTCGATGTGTATGAGCTCATCATCAACGGCCAGGAGATCAGCCCCGGTTACTCCGAGCTGAACGACCCCATCGTCCAGCGCGAGCGCCTGGAGCATCAGGCCGGTGAAGAAACGCAAAAGATCGACGAGGAGTTCATCCTCGCCCTCGAGCACGGCATGCCGCCCGCCGGTGGCATCGGCATCGGCATCGACCGCCTGATCATGATGCTCACGGGCGCGGAAGGCATCCGTGATGTGGTGCTCTTCCCGCAGTTGAAGAAGAAAGCGTGATGTGCGCATGATCGCTCTGTGGTGAGCAAGCTGAAGTGAGACACGGGTTGATTTCGACCACGTTTGGTAGAGCTTTGGTCATGAACTCAACCCTGAGCCTCAACCTCCCAGCGGACCTTCTCCAAAGCGCCCGCATGACTCTCGACGAGGTGCGCGTGGAACTCGCCATCGCGTTGTTTCGAGGAGAGCGGCTCTCCATGGGACGCGCAGCCGAGCTTGCCGGTCTTCCCGTGGGGGATTTTCAGGGATGTCTGGCCGCGCGCCGCATCGGCCCCCACTACGACGCGGATGATGCGCTCCAGGACGCTGCCACGTTGGCAAAGCTGCGCTCAAGCTCATGATCGTCGTCGCCGATGCATCGCCTCTCATCGCGTTAAGCCGGGTGAGCAGGCTGGAACTGCTGCGGCAGATGTTTGGCACGCTGATTGTGCCGGAGGCTGTTTGGAACGAGGTGACAGCCGTCGCACCGGGCCGGGCGGGTGTGGCGGAAATTCTTCACTCAAGCTGGATTCAGCATGT
>Ga0209573_1003306_pt1 | contig 18017 bp, 11 predicted proteins | sample TNRBio252014_DNA_FD_185870 | JGI IMG/M metagenome (GOLD analysis project Ga0209573, IMG submission 185870) | Wastewater treatment Type I Accumulibacter community from EBPR Bioreactor in Madison, WI, USA - TNR Reactor_6/25/2014_ DNA (SPAdes)... | ecosystem: Engineered > Bioreactor > EBPR >...
CCGCGATACTGGCGGGCGGCGAAATCCTGCTCCTGCACAAAGGCGGGCGGCTCGGTTTCAAACAGGGGGACTCGATCGGTCAGGACGGTGGTGGCGCTCACTCGGCAGAAAACTGGTAAATCGTGGTGCTCTGAAAGGTCTCGCCCGGGCGCAGGGTCACGCTGGGAAATTCCGGTTTGTTCGGACTGTCGGGATAGTGCTGGGTTTCGAGACAGAATCCGTGGCGGGTTTTGTAAACATGACCGCCCTTGCCGTTCACCTCTTTGAGATGATTTCCGGTGTAAAGTTGCACGCCCGGCTCGGTGGTGCGCACCGTCATCAAGCGGCCGCTTTTCGGCTCCTTCACGGTGGCGGCCAGTTTCAGGTCGCTGCCAGAGAGGACGTAGTTGTGATCGTAGCCGATGCCCTGGATCAACGGCTTGAAGTCAGCGCCGATGCGCTCTCCAATCGTGTGGGGCGTGGTGAAATCGAGCGGCGTGCCTATGATGCTCACGATTTCGCCGGTGGTGATCAACGCGTCATCCGTCGCGGTGATTTGATCTGTCGGGATTGTCAATTCGTGACCGAGGATGTCTCCGCTGCCTTCTCCTGCGAGATTGAAGTAGGCATGGTTAGTGAGGTTGAGGACGGTCGGTTTGTCCGTGGTGGCCTGATAGTCGATTTGCAGGCCGTTGTCCTTCGTGAGTGTGTAGGTCACGGTACATTTCAGCGTGCCTGGGAAACCTTCTTCACCATCAGCGCTGGTGTAGCTGAGTTCCACGCCATCGGCGATCTCCTTCGCGGCCCACACTTTTTTGTCGAAGCCGAGTTTTCCGCCGTGGATGTGATTTTTGCCGGAGTTTGGCGTCACTTGGTATTCGGTGCCGTCGATCTTGAACTTTGCGCCGCCGATGCGGTTGGCATAGCGGCCGGTGATGCAGCCGAAGAAGGGATTCTTGGCGAGATAGCCTTCCAACGAGTCAAACCCGAGCACCACATCGGCGAACTTGCCGTTTTTGTCCGCCACCTTCAGCGAGACGATGTAGCCACCCCAGTTGGTGATCTTTGCTTCCATGCCGTTCGCATTGCGCAGCGTGAAGAGCTTCACCTCCTCACCTGCGGACGTTTTTCCCCAAGTCACGGACTCGACGGAGGCGCTGGCGGCATGCGACGGGCTGGCGATCGACATGAGAAGCAAAAGAAGGGTGGAAAGCGCGGGGAAGCGCATGGCGTTGGGTTGGGAAGGTGGGCCGCGAGTGTGGCGGTTCCGTGGGAGCTTCGCAACAAGGTTATTCCGAGGGAAAGTAGCCCAGTTGCGCCGCAACTGGATCAAAAAACTTCTGTTGCGGCGCAACAGGACAACTTTTCCTGTAACCTCCGCCGCCGCTTTCCCCATGCAGCCGGTGTCATGAACGAATCATCTCCAGATCCCTTCCACGGCCTGAACCCCGCCGATCTCATGGCCGCCGCCGCGATGCCAACAGACGGCGGCGTGGACACGATTCTGCTCACCACCCGTGATCTCCCTTCGCTGGAGGAAATCGCCACTGCCTTCCCAGATCTCGAAATCCTCGATCTTATCGGCCACGGCGGAATGAGCGCGGTGTTTCGCGTCCGGCAGCCGAAACTCGACCGCGTCGTCGCACTGAAGGTGCTGCCGAAGGCGCTCGCGGCCACGCCGGGCTTCGCGGAGCGCTTCACGCGGGAGGGGCGTGTGCTCGCACGGCTCAGCCATCCGAACATCGTCGCCGTGCATGATTTTGGTGAGAGCGGCGGCTTCTGCTACCTCATCATGGAATACGTCGATGGCGTGAACCTGCGCCAGGCTATGCGTGCGGGCCGTTTCACGCCGGAGCAAGCGCTCAACATCATCCCTGCCATCTGCGACGCGCTGCAATTCGCGCACACGCAGGGTGTTTTGCATCGCGACATCAAACCTGAGAACATCCTGCTCGATTCGAAGGGCAAAGTGAAGATCGCCGACTTCGGCATCGCCAAGATCATCAGCGAGGATGCTGGTGATGCGATGCTGCTAACGCAAAGCGGCGCACGGCTCGGCACCGCGCCCTACATGGCCCCGGAGCAGATTGAGCAGCCGAACAGCGTCGATCATCGTGCCGACATCTACAGCCTTGGTGTTGTGTTTTATGAGATGCTCACCGGCGAGCTGCCACTGGGTCGTTTTGCCGCGCCGTCGGAGAAGTCGGCGGTCGATGGCAACATTGACGAGATCGTCTTCCGTGCTCTCGAAAAGGAGCGCGGGCGCCGCCAGCAGAGCGCAGGCGAGTTCAAGACGCAGATCGAAGGTCTCGCCTCCATGCCCGCCTCGACGCAGCGTTCGCTGGCGCTGCGCTTCCAGAGCTTCGAGTATAAATCCAAACACACGATCTTCGGCAGACCGCTGCTGCACGTCACGCAGGGCATTGATCCCACGACGGGTGAAAAGCGCGTGGCTCGCGGCTTCTTTGCCTTCGGCGAGATTGCGCATGGCGTGTTCGCTTTCGGTGGTTATGCGCGCGGCTGGTTCGCGTTCGGAGGCTTGGCCGTAGGCGGGGTGGCGATTGGCGGTTTGAGCTTCGGTTTGATCTCCTGGGGAGGCCTCGCGCTCGCACTGCTGTTGGCTGTCGGCGCTTTGAGCGTCGGTCCCCTCGCGACAGGCGGGGCCGCGCTCGGCTGGAACGCGATGGGCGGTGTGGCCATGGGTTGGAACGCCGTCGGCGGCCTCGCCATCGCGCAGCATGGCATGGGCGAAAAAGTCATCGCTCCCGATGTGGTGAAGTCGCTCGCCGAAATGCCACGCGCCTTGCAACTCATGTCGGAGGTCTCATGGCTGACCAGCATGGGCTCCTTTTTGTGGCTGCCGCTCATGTTGCCGGTGTCGCTCGTGCCCTGGTGGGCGCGGAGGCAGTTGGAAATCGGTGAAGGCGCGGATCAAGCCGCTGCGCGGCGAGCATCGGCGCGTGTTTTCTGGCTGTTTCCAGCCCTCGCGTTGCTGTGCGGCGTGCTATGGTGGATGCTGCTGCGCTGGACGACCTCCGGCATGGCGGATGCGGCCCGCTTCATCATTCCCACCGTCATCGGCGGCGTTGGCTGCCTGCTCTTCGTGCTCAGCCTGCCGCTGTGGCTGCGGCTCGTGCCGATGAATTCCTTCTACGGCGTGCGCCTGCCCTCCACCTTCGCTTCCGACGAGCGCTGGTATGACGTGAACGCCGTTTTCGGCAAGCATCTGACTTGGTGGTCGCTCGCAGTCATCGCAGCAGGCCTCGCGGGCTTTTATCAACTGCCGCGCCATCAGGACGCCTATCCTTGGGCCGCCATCACGCTCTCGCTCGTTGCTGTCGCGTCCTCCGTGGTCGCGACAATGTGGTGGATGCGCCAGCATCCTGCGGGCGCTCCGCCGCAAAAGAAGAACCGGCTGGCGTCCTGGAGCGGTCAAGTCGTGGTGGCCGTGGTCATCGCTATGTTCATCAAGTCGTTCATCGCCGGAGCTTACAAGATTCCGCAGGGGAACGAGCCTGGAGTCGCCAAGAACAGCCACTGGTTCGCCTCGCATCTCGACACCGGCTTCGCCAGCGGTGATCTCATCCTCTTCGAGCACGAGATAGGCCAGACCTGGACCGCCCGCGTGGTCGAACGCCAGCCCAAAGGCCTTAGGCTGAAGCGAGGAGGCAGTCCTGATGAGTTTTTCGTGCCTTGGGACAAGATCGTCGGGAAGATGCTGTTTTCGCATTTCTCGCCGGATACGCTGAAGGGTGGCGAGCTTCGGACACCTGCGAAGACACATAAGGTTATTGAGGGGACTGCCAAGGCGCTTGAGAAAAAGCCTGCGTTGCTCTTCACACGCATCCAACAAAACGGCAAGGAATGGCAGTGGCCGGTTTTCACCCCGCAGGGTAAGCCGGTTGCCGCAGATGAATCGAGAACTCTCATCGCACGCTCATCTGGAAGTGGAGTGGAGACACAAAACAATGAGAGCTGCTGGCTTCAACTATGGTTCGAACACCCGGATTTCGACCGTCACAGCTTGTTGAATGTCGAGATCACGGGTCTGGGCGGCCAGTCTCTGCCTGATCGCGATTCGGCAATCGCTGGAGCAAGCTGGGCATCGGACAAGCCGGATCCACCGTTGCAATGCCTCGTCGTCAGCCCGGGACGACGAAGCCAATTGCCCATCGCAGTACGCATCGTTCTCCATTACAGCATCGGCCCCTGGGAGAAACGAACCTCGCTACCATCGGACTTCAGTGGCTCGATGGTCTTCGGAGATGGCTGTCTTCTCGCCGCTTTTGGCGACAGTCATGATCACCGTGTGTTCATCTCCTGGACGAAGAAGCAGGATGACGTGCTTTATGATGCTGTGGCAATGCTCAGGGACGGTCAGGTGCTTGGTTCTAATGGTGGCCTGCGTGCGCGCAGCGGCAAGGGCAACTTGGTTGAGCGCCTTGAGTTTCCTGTCCTGCTCCGTGAGGTGGCTTCATTCGATATTCGCAGCAGGAAAATTCAGTCCGTCGTTTTCGACCATGTTGCTATTCCGCCATTGCCATGACACCCAGCTTCCATGACACACGCTGGACCCTCGTTTCACGCTCGCGTGGGAGTGACACGCAGGCGAAAGCGGCGCTCAGCGAGTTGTGCGAGGCCTATTATGCGCCGGTAGTAGCTTTCTTGAGGCGTGATGGCCGTGACGAAGACAGGGCGCGGGAGCTGGCGCATGATTTCTTTGCCCGGCTGCTGCAAGGCGATGCGATCAACGGTGCCGATCCTCTGCGTGGCCGGTTTCGCAGCTATTTGCTGTCCGCAGTGAAGCGATTTGCAGCGGATCAAAGAGATCGCGCGCATGCCGCGAAGCGTGGTGGAGGCCGGATTCATGCGGTGATCGATTCGGATGCCGAACAGACCGGCGCGGGCCTGCAAATCGCTGATGCGAGCGTGGAAGCACCCGATGAGGCTTTTGACCGTCAATGGGCGCTCACTTTGCTCGCGCGAGCGTTGAGCACGTTGGAAGCAGAGTTGCGCGACAGTGGTAAAGGACTCCAGTTTGACACCTTGAAGCCCTGGTTGACCGCCGATGGCGATGCGACACCTCAAAGTGAAGCGGCGGCGAAACTCGGTCTGAGCGATGAAACCGTCAAAGTCGCCATCCACCGCCTGCGCAAACGCTTCCGCGATGCGGTGAAGGCGGAGATCGCGCAAACCGTGAGCGATCTCGGCAATGTGCGCGAGGAGCTTGATGCGCTGATGGCGGCGCTGAGAAAGTAGCCCAGTTCCTTTGGAACTGGCCGGGGACTCCAGTTGCGAAGCAACTGAGCTACTTTACGCTCACGCATGGAGTTCCGTTTTTTCGATCCATCGGCGAAAACAGAGATCACTCACGGTCATCTGCCGCATTGGGAGCAGTTGAACGCCTTTTACTTCATCACCTGGCGCACGGCGGATTCGATCCCGAAGGAGGTGTTCGAGAGGTGGCATGTGGAGCGGGAAACATGGCTGCGATCACATGGGATTGAACCGTCGCTCGAAGACTGGCAGCGGGAGTTGGAGATGCTTCCGGAACCGCAGCATCAGGAGTTTTACCGGATGTTCACGGCAAAGTGGCATGGGATGCTGGATGAATGTCATGGCGAGTGTGTGCTGCGGCAGTCCCCGCTGAGCAAGATCGTGGAGGACAGCCTGCGTCATTTCGACGAGGAGCGGTATCGATTGGAGGCTTTTGTCATCATGCCGAACCATGTGCATGTGCTGGCGGGCATTCCGGGACGTGGAGCGATGAAAAAATTGTGCCGTGGCTGGAAAAATTTCACCGCTCGTGAGATCAACCGGGCATTGGGGCGGCGCGGGCAATTCTGGCAGTGGGAAAGCTTTGATCATCTCGTGCGCAGCCCGGAGAGTTTGGAGAAGTTCAGGGAATACATTCTGAACAATCCGGCGAAAGCTCGCTTGTGCGAGGGTGAGTATCGAGCGTGGGCAAAGTAGTCCAGTTGCTTCGCAACTGGATTCAGAAGCCTGTTCCACAGGAACAGGACTACTTTGATGCCTGTTCCGAAGGAACAGGACTACTTTTCTCCTTCCAGGTGCTCTGGATGTAAATCTCGCGGAGCGTCTTGAAGTCGATGGTCGTGGGACTGTCGGTCATCAGGTCGGCGCCTTTGTTGTTCTTCGGGAAGGCGATGACTTCGCGGATGCTGTCCTCGCCGCTGACGAGCATGGCGACGCGGTCGAGGCCGAGCGCCAGACCGCCGTGGGGCGGAGCGCCGAAGCGGAAGGCGTCGAGGAGATGGCCGAATTTGTGAGCCTGTTCTTCCTCGTTCACGCCAAGGACGCTGAACATCTTGGCCTGCAAATCCTTCTCGTGGATTCGGATGGAGCCGCCGCCGAGTTCGTAGCCGTTGAGGACCACGTCATAGGCCTCGGCGCGGACTTTGGCGTATTCACCGGCTTCCATGAGCGGGATGTCCTCGGTCTTCGGGCGGGTGAAGGGATGATGCACAGCCACCCAGCTCTGTGACTCGGCGTCAAAGGCCAGGAGTGGGAAATCGACGACCCAGAGGAAGTTGAAGGCAGTGCTGCCTTTTGTCAGTTCGGTCATGTTGGCGATCTCGACGCGGACACGACCGAGGATGTCGCAGGCTTCCTGCCAGGTGCCGGCGTAGAAGAAGACGATGTCGTTCTCCTCGACGCCGAGCTTGGCGATGAGCGCCTTTTGCTCGTCTTCGCTGAAGAACTTCCACAGCGGCGATTTGTATTCGAGCACGCCGTTCGCATCGCGCTCGACTTTGATGAAGGCGAGCTGCTTCACTTTCATGCCCGCCTGGATGGCGATCTCGTTGAGACGGATCATCTGGCCCGTGGTGATGCCCGCGAAGCCTTTGGCGTTGATGGCGCGGACGACGCCCCCGTTTTCAATGGTGCTGCGGAAGATTTTGAAGCCGCTTGTGGCGAAGACATCGGCCATATCAACGATCTCGTTGCCGTAGCGCGTGTCCGGCTTGTCAGAGCCGTAGCGGTCCATCGCCTCCTGATACGTCAGGCGCGGGAAGGGCAGGGGAATGTCGAGACCGGTGCCCGCTTTGAACATGCTGGCGAGCAAGCCTTCGACGAGCGTCACGATGTCGTCGCGTTCGATGAAGCTGGCCTCGATGTCGATCTGTGTGAACTCCGGCTGGCGGTCGGCGCGCAGGTCTTCATCGCGGAAGCAACGGGCGATCTGGAAATAGCGCTCTAAACCGGCCACCATCATGAGCTGCTTGTATTGCTGCGGAGCCTGCGGCAGCGCATAGAACTTGCCAGGGTTCAAACGGGCGGGCACGAGGAAGTCGCGCGCGCCCTCAGGCGTCGGGTTGCTCAAAATCGGCGTTTCCACTTCCACGAAGCCAGCGGCGTCGAGGTAGTTGCGGGCGGAGTTGGTGATCTTGTGACGCGTGCGGATGTTTTTGTTCATGCGCTCGCGGCGCAGGTCGAGGTAGCGGTATTTCATCCGCAGATCCTCGTTGGACAGCTCCCGGTCCAGGTGGAAGGGCAGCACGTCGGCCTTGTTGAGCACTCTGCATTCGGTGGCGACGATTTCGACATCTCCCGTCGGCAGCTTGGCGTTTTCGGTGCCCACGAGACGCGCGGCGACCTTGCCGGTGATCTGCAGCACGTCTTCATCACGCAGCGTGTGGCTCTGCGCGGCTAGTTCAGCGTTCTCTTCGGGGCGGAAGACCACCTGGGTCAGGCCCTCGCGGTCGCGCAGGTCGATGAAGATGACGCCGCCGTGGTCGCGGGCCGAATTCACCCAGCCACACAGCGTGACGGTCTGGCCGATGTGCTCTGGGCGGACGGCGTTGCAATGAAGGGTGCGGAAGGCGTTGGGGATCATGGCGGAAAAAGGGCGCGTAGAGTCGGCGGATTCGTCCGCTGCGCAAGGGGGAAGGCGGGGTCCGAAATGAGGATGGGGGCAAGGTGGCTGGTAGCCGCGTCGTTACCTGCGGCCATGTCCCGCCTCATCCTGCTGCTTTCGTCATTCGCCATTTTGCATTCGGCCTTTTCGGCGCAGCCGAACGTCATCTTCCTCCTCGCCGACGACCTCGGTCAGCGTGATCTCGGCTGCTACGGCAGCACGTTTTATGAGACGCCGAATCTGGATCGCCTCGCGAAGGAGGGCGCTCTTTTCACGAACGGCTACGCTGCCTGCCCCGTGTGCTCGCCGACTCGCGCGGCAGTGCAAACCGGTCGCTGGCCGCAGCGCACGGGCGTGACGGATTACATCGGCGCGGCCAAGACGCCGGATGCCTGGAAGCGCAACACGCGGCTGCTGCCCGCGCCTTATGTGGATCGCCTCGCGCATGATGAAGTGACGATGGGCGAGATGATGAAGGCGGCGGGTTACGCGACGTTTTTCGCCGGAAAATGGCACCTCGGCCCCGAAGGCTTCTGGCCGGAGAACCAGGGCTACGACATCAACATGGGCGGCGTGGATCGCGGCGGTCCGTATGGCCCCGGAAAATATTTCACGCCCTACGCGAACCCGCGTCTGCCTGACGGTCCGCCCGGCGAGCATCTGCCGGACCGTTTGGCGACGGAGACCTGCAAGTTCATCGAAGCGAACAAGTCGAAGCCGTTTTTCGCCTGCTACGCCTTCTATGACGTTCACACGCCGCTGAATGCCCGTGCTGATCTGACGGCGAAATACGAGGCGAAACGCCAAAAGCTCGGTCTGGAGCCGAAATTTGGCCGTGAAGGGCCGCGTGATGTGCGTCTCGTCCAGGAACACGCGATTTACGCCGCGATGGTCGAGGCCATGGATCTCGCCGTGGGCAAGATTTTGGCGAAGCTTGACGAACTGGATCTCGCCAAGAACACGCTGATCATCTTCACCTCCGACAACGGCGGTCTGAGTACCAGCGAAGGCTCGCCCACCTCGAATCTGCCGCTGCGTGGCGGCAAGGGCTGGCTTTACGAGGGCGGCATCCGCGAGCCGCTGCTCGTGCGCTGGCCGTCGATAGTCAAAGCTGGACAAACCATCGACACGCCGGTTTGCAGCCCGGATTACTTCGCCACACTCATGGACGTGGCCGGTGGCAAAACGACCTCGAAGATCGACGGCGTCAGTTTGCGCCCGCTGCTCGAAGGCAAGGGCGATCTCCCCAAGCGTGCGCTGTGCTGGCATTACCCGCACTACGGCAATCAAGGCGGCGCTCCTGGCGCGGCGATCCGTCGTGGGGACTGGAAATTGATCCAATGGTTCGAGCGGCCCGATGCGCCGGAGCTTTACAACTTGCGTGAGGATTTGAGCGAGATGCAAAACCTCGCCACGCAGCAGCCCGAACGCGTAAAAACGCTGCTGGCCGAGCTGCAAGCCTGGCAAACAGAGGTCGGTGCCCTCATGCCCACGAAAAACACCGGCTACGACCCATCCAAGCCGGATGGCCGTGCTGCCGCCGCAGCGAAAGCGTCGAAGAAGAAAAAGCGGTGACCTCGGGGGCGGCACAGGCCAACTGGTCGGCCTGAAACAGGCACATTCGGGAGTCAGTGAACTCATGCCGGGAATATTCTCGGCCAATCTGCTTCTCAAAGAAGGCGCGAAGTCGCGCCCAGATGGAAGCGGCACAACTTCGACAAAATGGGTAAAACACCCCATATAATTAGACAAAAAGAAAACAAATCTTTGACGAACCCCGTTTTTGTCGCAGTTTCACTTTGTAACTACTCACAACCCCACACCCATGACTGCGATCGAAACCACCCCTGCAGTAGATCCCAATATCGAAGAAGACATTCGCCTCTTGAAGCGCATCGCCGAGCGCGACGCGGCCAGCTTCCAGGCCTTCTACAAAAAATACAGCGGACTCATCTTTGCCTGCATCTCGAACGTCCTGAACGACCACCACGACACCGAGGACGTGATGCAGGAGGTGCTGGTGCAGGTCTGGAACAAGGCCCACCTCTATGAGTCACGCAAAGGCAAGCCGCTGACCTGGCTCACCACCCTGGCGCGTAACAGAGCCATTGACCGCATTCGCTCCAAGCAGCGCCGCTCACGCCTGAACGACGACTTCGAGACCGAGAACAAGAAGGACCAGTTTGAGTTTGAGCCTTCGGGTCATGAGAACCTCGAATTCAAGGAGCGCGACGGCATCCTGCACCAGGCCGTCTCCCGCCTCACGGCGGACCAGCGCGAGGCCATTGAACTCACTTACTTCAACGGACTCACCCAGGCCGAGGTGGCCGAGCGTCTGCACGAACCTCTCGGCACCATCAAGGCGCGCATCCGCCGGGGTGTGAACCGGCTTGAGACACTCGTGAAGCCGCGCCTCGCCTGATTTTATCCCCCAGAACCGAATGCGAAGGGCGGACTTCGGTCCGCCCTTCGTTTTGTTCTTCAGGGCATGAGTTCGAGAATGCCAAATGACGCGGGCACATGGAAGTCCGGGCGCTCGGTGTTTGGATTCACCCAGGGCATCCAGCCGGAATGGACGGTGCCATCGGGTTGGTGGCGAAATTCAGCGCGATAGATGCCTGCAAAGATTTCGCGTGAGCGGAGCACCTTCAAGGTATGCAGCGTCTCCAGCGGGATGCTGCCGCTGACGTTGTAGTGGTTGTTTGCAATGTGTGCGTCGATGTGCAGCCCCTTGCACTGCCAGTCCCACTTGATCTCACGGTAAAAATTCGCCTCATAGGCCAGCACATCGGCCTTGGGGGTCATTTCGAGGCTAAAGTAGGGCTTCAGGCTCAAATCTGGCGCGAAGAAGATTTCTACGCGATCCGAGCCAAGAGCGCGATCTTTGGCCGTTGCGCCGTCTGGGAGCACCAAATCCTCATCTTCGCAGTCGAAGCGGAAATGGAAGTGAGTTTCATCCCAAAGCGCCCGGAACTCGGTTTTGGGCGCAGGACGATTTTCCCACGCGAAGGTGAAATCGGCCAGTACATCGGCGGCTGACCAATCGAGGGTTGGTTCGGTGCTCTGGTGGACTTGATAGCGTTTCATGCGGGAGTTTTGGCAAGCTTGGCAGGTAATTCAACGGCGGGTGGAGAGTTGGGATCAAGTTGAGTCGTTGGAGCGGGATGAAACGATTGCTTTGCTCGCTGCTGTTGATGCCACTGCCTTTGCTGGCGGAAGATTTGACCCTGGAGACGAAGCGGCTGCATCTGGGCCGGGCCGGGCAGTTTGAGTGGGAGCCGTTCAAGGATCGTGCGGTGGATGCAGAGCGGTTTGAGCGGCGATTTGAGGCCAAGGCGAACACGGAGGAGCAAACGCTGCGGATTTGGCAGCGCGACGTGAAGCAGACGTGGCCGGTGCTGCTGAACGGACGCAAGCTGGGCACGCTGGTGACGGCGGAGACGGCGCTGGAGAGCTTGCTGACGATCCCAGCGGGCGCTTTGCGTGATGGAGAGAATGTTTTGACGATGGAGCCGCCGACCAACCTGGATGACATTGAGGTGGGTCCGGTTTTCATCGCGGCGAGAGCGATGGAGGATGTGATGAGTGGTGCGCAGGTCGAGGTAACGGTGACGGATGAGGTGGAAGGCGATGGTTTGCCGTGCAGGCTCACTTTGACTCGAAACGACGGCACCTTGCAGCCGCTGCGCGCCGAACCGGCGGGTGATGTGGCGGTGAGGATCGGCGTGGTTTACACGCGGAACGGCAGAGCGTTGCTTTCACTGCCGCCGGGTGAGTATGTGCTGCATGCGGGGCGTGGGATGGAGTGGAGTGTCGAGAAGACGGCTATTTCATTGAGCGCGGGTGATGTGAAGCCGGTGGCGCTGAAACTGCGGCGTGAGGTGCCGACGGAAGGCTGGATCGCGGTGGACAGCCACATCCACACACTGACGCACAGCGGGCATGGCGATGCGAAGATCGAGGAGCGCATGCTGACGATCGCGGGCGAGGGGATCGAGCTGGCGGTGGCGACGGATCACAATCATCACACGGATTACGCTCCCAGCGCGGCGAGCATGGGCGTGGCGGATCGTTTCACGTCGGTGATCGGCAACGAGGTGACGACGAAGCACGGTCATTTCAATGCGTTCCCGATTCAAGCCGGTACGCCAGTGGTGAATCATCAGCAGGAGGACTGGGCAAAGCTGCTGCCGGAGATTCGCGCGACTCCGGGCGTGAAGGTGATCACTCTGAATCATCCGCGTGACCTGCACAGCGGCTTTGTGCCGCTGGGCGGAGTGCAGTTCAATCCGAAGACGGGCAAACATCGTCACGCGGACGCGCTGGACATTGATGCGATGGAGGTGATCACGTCCGGGGCGATGCAGTCGGACATTCACCTGCTGTATCGTGACTGGTTCGCGCTCCTGAATCGCGGGCATCGCATCGCGGCGATTGCATCAAGCGACACGCATGATGTGAACCGTTTCATTCTCGGCCAGGGCCGCACTTATGTGGCGGTGCAGGATGCTGATCCGGCGAAACTCGACCTGGATGAAGTGTGGCGCAGCTATCAGGAAGGTCGATTGCTGGTGAGCCTGGGGTTGCTCGCGCAGGTGAAGGTGAATGGGAAATTTGGCGTGGGCGATCTGGCCACGGGGATCGGTGAGAGCCTGGAAGTGGAGGCGACAGTGTTTGGACCGGCGTGGGCGCAGGCGGATCGCGTGGAGCTGTATGCGAACGGAATCTTGATCCGCGAGCAGAAGATCGAGGATGATCATCGCGCGGGTGAAAAGGCGCGGGTGATGTGGAAGATCGCGAAACCGGCGCATGACGTGCATCTGGTGGTGATCGCGACGGGTCCAGGGGTGACGGAGCCGTTCTGGGAGATTCCGCGGCCGTATCAACCGACCAGCAAAGCCTTCGTCTCCCGCGTGATTGGCTCGACGAACCCGGTGTGGGTGGATGCGGATGGCGACGGACGGTTTGAACCGGCGTTTGGCATCGCGCAGCGTTTGATCAAGGAATCCGGCGGAGATGAGTCGAAGCTGCGAGAGGCTTTGAAACGCTGTGACGAGGCGGTGGTGGTACAAGTGGAGTCGCTGAATGGATTGAGTCGGAAGTGACGTTTGGTTTTCCGCCATGAACTCATCCCATCCTTTCAGCCGTCGTCAGATTCTTCGTCATGCCTCGCTTGTCACCGCCGGTGCTCTGCTGCCGGGCATGCAGCGTGCGGTTGCCGCACCAGCCGTCCCGGATGCGCTGGCGGGTCGCATTTACAAGACGCTCAAGGTTGGCATGATCAAAAGCAGCGGCGGTCTCGTGGAGAAATTCAAGATCGCCAAGGAGGCGGGATTCATGGGGGTGGAGATGGGCTTTCCGGGCAACGATGTGGCGGAAACGAAGCAGGCCATCGCCGAATCCGGCCTGCCGGTGGATGGCAGTGTGTGTGGGGAGCACTGGAGCGTGCGCCACACGAGCGCGGATGCGGCCACGCGGGCGAAGGCGCTCGAAAATTTGAAGCAGGCGCTGCGTGAGACGCGCGAGGTCGGCGGCCACAGCGTGCTGCTCGTCGTCGGCAAGGGCGAGGACGGCCCGGAGAACGAGATCTGGTCGCGCTCAGTGGAAAACATCGCCAAGGCGGTGCCGCTGGCGGCGGAGCTGGGCGTGCAGATCGTGATCGAGAACGTGTGGAACCAGTTTTGCTACAATCACGACGGAGGCAGCGACCAGACGGCGGACAAGTTCGTGAAATACGTCGATGAATTCCGCTCGCCGTGGGTGGGCATGCAGTTCGACATCGGCAACCACTGGAAATACGGCAGCATGGGCGGCTGGATCAGGCAGCTCGGCCATCGCGTGCTCAAACTCGATGTGAAGGGCTTCTCACGCGCGCAAAACAAGTTCACGCCCATCGGCGAGGGCGACATCGACTACGCCGATGTGCGCAAGGCGCTCCACGAAATCAATTTCCACGGCTGGCTGGCCGCCGAGGTGGCGGGCGGTGATCTGGAATACCTCAAAGGCGTGGCGTCGCAGATGGACACCGCGTTTGGGCTGTGAGTTCGTGGGCCGGGTGTCAGCGCGGGCTGCGGGTCGCGTAGGTTGGCGATAAGACAACTCCACCAGTCCGAGTCCCAGGAGCTGATCGCACAACAGCTTCAAGGTCCAGCGCGCCGAGCCCTTGGTCTCGCCACACAGAGCGCCGCTGCCTTCATGGCCTGGGGCTCGGGACTGCGCCTCGGAAGCTCCCCGTCGGCAGCACGGCTTTTCATTCCACACGGCCAGAGCATCGCTGGTCAATCCAACAAACCATGCAGAAAGCGGCTGCGTTCTCGTTCTCATCCAATGATCCGCCAGTCCCTGACACGCCTTGTTTCACTGTTCGTCACCGTTAGCGCCTGCCTGCATTTGAATGCGCAGCCCTCAGCGCTGAAGCCCGACCTCTGCATCTACGGCGGCACACCGGGCGGCATCGCGATGGCGGTGCGGGCGGCGAGGGAGGGGTTGAATGTGGTGCTGGTGAATCACAATGGGCATCTCGGTGGCATTCTCTCGAACGGACTCGGCGTGTGGGACACGCTATGGGAGGGGAAGCGCTCGCCGATCTATGATGAGGCGCGGCAGGCGATCTTTGATCACTATCGCACGACGTATGGCGAGGATTCGCGGCAGTATCGCGATGCGTTGCCGGGCAAGAGCGGGCATACGAATGGGAAGTTCGAGCCGAAGGTGGCGGAGAAGATTTTGACCAACTTGGTGACGCGGGAGAAGAACATCACGGTCGTGCGTGGCTTTTATCCGGCGGCGGTGGAGCGTGACGGAGCGCTGCTGAAGGGGGTGATGTTTCGTAGAACGGGTTTTCAACCCGTTCAGCCCGGAGAACGAGTTGAAAACTCGTTTTACGTCCAGGCGACGGTCTTCGCGGATTGCAGCTACGAGGGCGATCTCGCGGCGATGGCGAAGGTGCCGTATCGAGTTGGGCGGGAATCGCGGGAGGAGTTTGGCGAGCCTCATGCGGGTGTGATTTTCATGTCGCCCTCAAAGACCTCGCCGAGTCCCGAACTGGCGCGTGTTGCTGAGCTGCATCACCAGCTCAAGCTGCGGAGGTTCGACGGATTCCAAAGCATCAAGCAGCCGGAGAGCACGGGCGAGGCGGATGGGAATGTGCAGGCGTTTAATTACCGCACGATGCTCAGCTCCGATCCGGCGAACCGCCTGCCGGTGGAGAAGCCGACAAACTACGATCCTGAGAAGCTCAAGCTGCTCGAACACGGCTCCATCGTGTCGCCGATCCCGAATGCGAAGCGTGGTTGGAACCGTCCTCAGCTTGTGGGCCTGCAGACGGACTATGTGGAGGCGGATTGGACCGGGCGGCAGAAGATCATGAATGCGTTTTGGGACACGACTTTGGCACTGCTCTACTTTTTGCAGAACGATCCGTCCGTGGAGCCCGCGCGGCAGAAGTCGTGGCTCGAGTTTGGCCTGGCGAAGGATGAGTTCACCGACAACGGGCATCGGCCGCATGAGTTTTATGTGCGCGAAGCACGGCGCATCACGGGGCGTTACATCTTCACGCAGCATGATGCGATGCTCGCCGATGGCCTGGAGCGCGCGCCGGTGCATGATGACAGCATCGGCGTGACGGAGTGGTATCTCGACACGCACGCCTGCACGCCACGCCACATCGAAGGCGCGCTGGAGGAAGGCAAGATGATGCTCGATGTGGAGACCTTTCCCGGACAGGTGCCGTATCGGGCGATCCTGCCGCAAGGCGTGGACAATCTGCTCGTGCCGGTGTGCCTGAGCAGCACGCACGTCGCCTGGGGCACGATTCGATTGGAGCCGACGTGGATGAACCTCTGCGAATCCGCCGGACATGCGGCTGCGTTGTCGATTCAGAACCAAATCGCGCCAGCGCAGCTCGATCCTGAGCTGCTGCTACGCAAACTGGCCGCGAGTCATGTGATGCTGAGTTTTTTCAACGATGTGGATGTCTCGTCAGATGATCCGCGAGTCGCCGCTGCGCAGTATTTTGCCACGAAGGGCTTCTTTGCCGACTACAACGCCCGTCTCGACGAACCGCTCACCGAAAGCGTCCGCGCCACCTGGGGCAAAGGACTCACCGCGATGCGCGAAGGCACGCTGAAGCCAATGGAACTCGTGAAAGTCGTGCGCGAGTCCGAAGCAGCGGCCTCGAAGCCGATGGAGCGAACACGCGGCGAGGCGCTGCTGGGAATGTGGAAGACTCTTTCGACGGCAAAGGCTGCTCCGAAGCCGCGAACAAAGCTCACAGTGCAACCGGTGCGCTCCAGCACGGCGGCGGAGGTGAATGGCAAGGCTTATGATCTCGTGGTCATCGGCGGCACGCCCGGCGGCATCGCCTGCGCGGTGCGTGGAGCGCGTGAGGGGCTGAGCGTGCTGCTGGTGCAGCACAACAAGCACATCGGCGGCATGTTGACGAACGGGCTGATGCAGTGGGACGCGCTCTACGGCGGGCCGAGGTCGCCGGTGTTCAATGAATACGCGAAAATGATCGAGGACTACTACCGCGAGACGTTTGGCAAGGAGTCGCGGCAATACAGCGTGGCACGCTACACGCAGACGCATTATCCGATGAGCCGCTTCGAGCCGTCGGTGGCGGAGCATTTGTTCAACCAACTCGTTTCGGCGGAGAAGAACATCACCACGCTGCTCTCGCATTATCCGGTGGAGGCGAAACGGGAGGGCGGAATGATGAAGGCGCTGAAGTTGCGGGAAAGTAGAACGGGTTTTCAACCCGTTGAGACCGGAGAACGAGTTAAAAACTCGTTTTACGTCACGGGCAGCACCTATGTCGATGCCACTTATGAAGGCGATCTCGTCGCGCTGGCGAAGGTGCCGTATCGCGTGGGCCGCGAAGGACGGGATGAATACGGCGAACCTCATGCTGGGAAGGTTTTCACCAACATCAGCGGAGAAAAAGGGCCAAAAGACGTGCTGGAGGGAAAGCTCAATCTGCACACTTACGGACACGTTCAGGGCAGCATTGATCCGACGAGTCCCTTCACGGCAGATGGCGCTATTCAAGCCTTCAATCACCGCTTTTGCCTCAGCAACGAGCCGGGCAACATCCGCCTCCCTGAAAAGCCACCGGGCTACAACCGCGAGGAGTATATGAACTACAATCGCAAGGGCATGAACGCAGGTGGTCTCAACGGCAAGAGCACCTTCAACAGCGCCATCCTGCCCGGCGAGAACCACGCCTATCCCGACGCGACATGGCCGGAACGCGAGAAGATCATCGCGCGGCACACGAACTTCGCTCTGGGGCTGATGTATTTCCTGCAAAACGATGAATCTGTGCCTGTGGCCAAACGGGAAGACTTCCGCCGCATCGGCCTGCCGCTCGATGAATACACGGACAACAACAACCTGCCGTATGAGCTCTATGTTCGTGAGGCACGCCGCATTGTCGGCCGTCATGTCTTCACCGAGCACGACAACAGCCCTGCCAAAGGCCTCACGCGCACCCCGATCCACGCCGACAGCATCGCCTTCACCGACTGGTCCATGGATTCCCACGACTGCACCACCGACCGACGTCCCGGCTACGCTTACGATGGTAAACTGATCCTCACCGAGGAAACCCGCCCCGCGCAGATCCCATATCGCTGCCTGCTGCCGCAAGGCGTCGATAACTTGCTCGTCCCCGTGTGCCTGAGCGCGACGCATGTGGCTTGGGGCGCGGTGAGACTGGAGCCGGTGTGGATGCAAACCGGCGAAGCAGCCGGTTTTGCCGCCGCGTTGTCGAAGAAGCATCAAACCACGCCCGGAAAGCTCAATCCCGACCTGCTGGTGCGCACGCTGGTGACGAACAAGCATTTCGTGACCTTCTTCAACGAACTTCAAGCCGCCGCCGATCATCCCGCGATGCCTGCTGCGCAGTATTTCGGCACGAAGGGTTTCTTTAACCCGAACGCCGCTTTTGCCATTTGATTGATCGCGCTCGAGCGGGGTCAGATCGCGCATCCGCCGGGTGCCATCGTGTCCCAATCGGGTGCGGGCGGACGATCGCGGGCCAAAAGCGGCGCGATTGGCTCCGGAGGCTCGCAGGCCTTGTCTATCAAGGCTTTGTGCTTGGCGACACCTCCCCCGGTTTTTGAGAGTCTGAGCACGATCTTGCGCCCGATGCGCCCGA
>Ga0209573_1003307_pt1 | contig 18016 bp, 17 predicted proteins | sample TNRBio252014_DNA_FD_185870 | JGI IMG/M metagenome (GOLD analysis project Ga0209573, IMG submission 185870) | Wastewater treatment Type I Accumulibacter community from EBPR Bioreactor in Madison, WI, USA - TNR Reactor_6/25/2014_ DNA (SPAdes)... | ecosystem: Engineered > Bioreactor > EBPR >...
CCTGCGCCTACGCTGCTGCCGGACGAGAGCGGGCACTCAAGCCTGTTTCGTCTGGTGTCATGAATTATGGCGCAACGACCGAGATTAGGAAAAACGCTCCGGTGTCATTTTCTTATGGCGCAACACGCGCGTTACGAACGTGCGTTTTGCCGACTACTCCGTCTCTCCGAAGTATTTCTCGCGCAGGGTGGATCCGACGCCTTCCTCGTTGAGGAGGAGGAGTGCCTGATTGAGCCGCTCGCGCAAGGTCGTGTTCTGCTGCAGGGCAAAGGCGTAGTTCTGCTTTTCGAAAACGGGCCCCACCATTTGCAGGGTCGCGTCGTTCGTTTTCGTGGTTTCGTATTGGAGTATGGGTGCATCATAGACCACGGCCTTGACCTCGCCGGATTTCAGTGCGGCGATGCATTCGGCCACGGTCGTGAAGGGCGCGACCTTGGCTCCTTTCCCTGTCAGCCAGGTCTCGGTGGTCGATCCCTTGACTGTGGCGACGGCGCGCCCGGGGAGATCGCCGGGCCCGTTGATCTCGCCCTTGAGCGAGTTCACGGTCAGGGTCGTGGTGAACGAGGCCGTGAGCAGCGAGACGAGGACGATGCTCAAGAGCATCCATACGATCGCGATGATGCGGCCGCCGACTCCCACGGGCCCTTTGTTGTCCGCTCCACCAACGAGGAGCGTGCTGATGGTCCACCAGAAAGATTCCCAGAGGCCCGCCTTGTAGTCTTCGGGCCACTGGTCGGTGTTGACCTTGTGTTCGCAGCGCCAGACGAGGTATGAGATGATGAGTATCGTCACCAGCAGCAGGAGAAAGGCTCCGATCAGCTTGAGATTGAAGAGATTCTTCATGAGTCCGAAAATCTGGTTGGCGTAGCTTTCGCTGCCTCCGGCGACGAGGATCTGGAGTCCCGACTCGTAGAATGGCTGCGAGAAATCGATGACCTCCTCGCGTTTCGACGTGACGCTGATCGCTCCCACGCCGACATCCGCTTTCTGATTTTGGATGGCTTCGATGATCTCCTGCGCCGTGCCGACGACCTGGATTTCGTAGTCGATTCCCGTGGCACGAGCGAGTTCGTCCCAAAGCTCCATCGCGAAGCCGACGCGCTTGCCGTCGGCTTCGAAGGAGAAGGGCTCGAGGTTCCGGGTGACGACGCGGATTTTCTCAGGAGCGGCCGCAGAGGTGACCGGCGGCGCCGGGGCCGGGTCCTGCGCTTTGGCGACGGTGATGAAGGAGAGAACGAAGAGGCTCAGGAGAAGCGGATAGGGGCGCATGGATGGGGAGGAGTTGGAGAGGCGGAGACAAGGGTGCGCGATTGGTGTCCGCGTCAAGCGGCGTGTGCCCCTCGGCGCACCTGATCTTTCATCCTTCTTCGGCGAGGGCAGGCAGGCTGCCGATGACCTTGCCCTCCGTATCGCAGACCACCACCACCCCGCCCCCCCTCCGTGGCTTCTTTGAGACGGGTCGATTCTCCCGGGGATTTTTCGAATCCGAGAGATCACTTACGGCACCGGAACCCCGAGCTTTTTCAGTTCGATCGCTGCCAGGCGGTATTCGACGTAGTTCCTAACGGCAGTGGCCCGACATTCCCGGAAACAATCGCGAGCGTTGGCGGTCTCACCACGTTGCAGGCGTTTTACACCTGCGTAATACCAGGCTTCGCAACGTTGCTGCCGAGTTTTTGTCTCATCTCCGGAGACATCAGCAGCTGTTATGAGGAGGTTCTCCGGTATCTGGTCAGTGAGGAACTTACCGATCGTTCGAGGCCATTCATCTCCAGTGCCGGGGGGAATTTGATTCATCTGCAAGAGCAAGTCCGCCCTCGCGTCGGCTTCCTCTCCCATTTTCGCACGGATGTTGTAGACGAAATATCGGTAGTAAACCGGGCCGCCTGGATCAAGTTGAAGAGCCTGTCGGTAGTCAGCTAGTGTGGATGGAAGCTGACTATTATGGAAGTGAGCGTGACCTCGAGCAGCGTAGTTTTGGGAACTCGCAGGATTGATATCGATCGCCTTGTTGAAGTCGGCGAAAGCAAGTTGGGTCCTACCGTGCTCCAGATTTGCAATTCCCCTGTGCCGGTAGGCTATATCAAATTTGGGATTCAATGCGATGGCCAAGTTAAAGTCGAGAATGGCAGCGTACGAGTCGCCTTGGTCGGACTTTACTATGCCACGGTAACAGTAAGCATCATCGTATTGAGGATTGAGCTGGATGGCCTTGCCGTAATCGTCGATCGCACCTTGGTAGTCGCCTTGCTCCCATTTCACGATCCCTCGGTTGTTGTAGGCGGCATCAAGCTGAGGATTCAACTCAATCGCTTTGGTAAAGTCGGCCAAGGCGCCATGGCGGTCGCCAAGTTTCCTCCTGAGCGAGCCCCGGTTGCAGTAGGCGGCGTCATATCGAGAATGGAGCTGGATGGCCTTGTTATAGGAGGCGATGGCACCTTGGATGTCACCCTGCTTGGCTTTGGCAATGCCATCTTCGAGATTCGCGAATGCACCATGGGTTTGAGAGAAGCCCGGCGAAGTTAGCAAAGAGAACGATAGGGGAACCGAAGCCAAACAAGCAAAGAAATGGAGTGAGTTCAGTGCCACTTTTTTCATAAGAGGATGTATTGCGATCGGTCTGCTCTGATTCGAACTGATCCAGCTTGACGATGGAGTCAATCAGTATTGTCGACCGGCGAAAACTCAAGATTCCCTCCCCAAATCACCTCCCCGTGGGGGAGGCGGGCTTTTCGTCGGTGCGATGCAGCCCCTGGATCGTCCTACACGGGTCGAATTTCCTTAGCGCTTGCTCCTGGGCTCGCACCTTGGCCGTTAGACGAAGTTCGCTTCGATGCTGACGCGCCGGAGGTCGGACGGACAAGCTGCGCCATTTTGGCACATCAGCGCCTCTTTGAGAGGGGGTGACTCGTCTTTTCGGGTGCCCGGCGCCGCGCCGGGCATCTGGAAAGACGCGCCGGGCATCAGGAAAGACGTGCCGGGCATCAGGAAAGACGTGCCGGGCATCAGGAAAGACGTGCCGGGCATCTGGAAAGACGTGCCGGGCATCAGGAAAGACGTGCCGGGCACCTGGAAAGACGTGCCGGGCACCTGGAAAGACGCGCCGGGCACCTGGAAAGACGCGCCGGGCATCTGGAAAGGTGTGCCGGGTGTCCGCTACGGGAGAACGGTACACGGTTCAAATACGTGCACCGAATTCGTGGTTCAACGACCGCTTTGCAGGAGTGAGTACGGGCGGTTGTGTGTCGCTTCGGGCGATTTCGCAGCCTCGGAGAGAGCCCGTCCGCTCCACTGGTGGTGGGTAGGGAATCCGAAGAGGGCGACCGTTGGCATGCGCAGTGATTTAGCAAGTTGCGGGGAGGGAGAGTTTTTTTGGAGTGAAGGGGAGGTTGTTTGACCGAAGAGACGTCAAGGGTGTAGGGTCGGCCACTGTTCCGTTCGATCTACCCCAGCGATCTACCCATGTTTCCTAACGATGAGACCCCATCCGCTGAGAAATTCCTCCGTGTCTTAACTGAAATTCGAGACCAACTCTCGGAAACTGATCTCACCATTCTTCGCACACAGTATTCGAGACCGGGAAGAACGGTTTCCTCACAAGATGTTCGCGATTTTCTCGAATATGGCGGAATCGGAGCCTCGAATCTCGCCTACGGGCATCTCGGAAAGAAGTTTGGGAAGAGGCTCGGATTCAGCGTAAACGACCGACCCCCGAATCGCCCAGGCTGGTGGCGGGCTATCGCGACAAGCGACAAGGTCGGAGACCATTTCACGTGGACGCTTCGTCCCGAATTCGCCACCGCACTGGAGCGAGGTGGCATCGTGGATACGGAGACCGACGGCATGATTGACGCTCCTGACGTCGATCTTCCGCAGAGCTTCGTAGGCTTTGCCGTCGAGGGCCGAAAGCTCCTTGTCCAACACCTTCGTCGAGAGAGAAATCGTGCCCTCGTCGCAGCAAAGAAGGCATCCGCCAAGTCTTTGGCGTGCGAGGTTTGTGGATTTGATAGCAGCAAATACTATGGCATCGATTACTGCGAGGCACATCATCGGACATCATTATCTACGTCCGACGATCAGGTAGTAACTACTCTCGATCACCTGGCCTTGGTATGCGCTAATTGCCACCGCATTATCCATTCCGAATACCCTGCACTTTCGATCGAAAAAGTCAGAAGCCTAATCCGAGATCACGGGAAGGACACGCGCGTGGAGGGAGTGTGAACTCGACCCTGGCACCTGCCCGATTCAACCCTGTTGACTCGCCCCGACCGGCAACACTCGGCCGGAGAACAAAGAAGAAGCGTCGTCCCGCCCCTTGATCTCCCTGAAAAGCGGCGGGACGCGGAAGGCCGCCCCGCCACTTCTACTTTACAACGCCGCCACCCGCGCTTCTTTCCCCACGTGAACAAGCTCCTCCCCTCAGATCTCGGCGAACCCTTTTACGAAGGCTCGGTGCAGCGGCTCTACGCGGTGCCGGGCGACGACTCGGTGATGGTGACGCGGACGAGCGCGCGGGGCTCGGTCTTCGACGTGGGGGCTCTCTTTGAGATCGCGGGTCATGATGTGAACCGGGCCCTGTTCCGCCACGTCCTCTATTCGCGCCTCGGCGACCCGGCGGTGTGGCGGCGGGTGAAAGCGGCGATCGAGTCCGCGCCGGAGCTGGATGCAGCCTACCGGGCGGATTTGCTGGGGCCCCTCCTGGAATCGTGCTGCGAGCGCGGAGCCCGGACCCACCACGAGGGCATGCTCGACGCGGTGACGGGCGAGGTGGTGCGCGAAGGAGTGCCTGCGAATCCGAGCGCCTGCAATGTGGTGCGGAAATTCCAGATCCTGAAGCCGGAACGGACCCGCTTCCTCGGGGCGCCGCTCTTCGACTACGCGAAATTTCCCCATTCGGACCGCTTTGTCGTGCCGCTGGAGTACATCGTGCGCTTCGGGATCACGAGCGCGAGCTCGGTCTACAAAAAATACGCGGGAATGGAGCCGACGGCGAAGGCGGCCTTCGAGCGCGAGCTGGGGGTGAGTCGTCCGCTCGAGGCCTGGCAGTATCTCGAGAGGCCGATCAGCGATTTCACGAGCAAGTTCGAGCCCGAGGACCGCATGGTGAGCAAGCAGGAGGCGCTGGTGATGTGCGGCCTGAGCGGGGCGCAATTCGCCGAGAGCGGGACGCTCGCGGTGCTGGGGGCCTGGGTCGTGCGCGACCTTGTCGAGGAGCTCGGCCTGCGGATGTGGGATTTGAAGTGGGAGTTCGCGAAGGACGGCGACGACCTGGTTTTCGTTGACACGATCGACACGGACTCGATTCGAGCGACGATGACGCTGGAGCACGGCGGCCAGGGCTACGCGGTGCATTACAACAAGCAGGCGATGCGCGATTATTTCTCTCTGCTCCACCGCGACTGGATCGCCGACATCGCGGAGGCGAAGCTGCTCGGGCAGAAGGAGGGCGTGGCCTTTACGGAAATTCTCAAAGCGGGTCAGGCGGAGGGGCGCTACGTTGGCACGCCGTCGGTCGATCCGGCTTTTCTTGCCTTGCAGGTGGAAAAAATGGCGGCGATTCGGGATTCCCTCACCGGCGAGGCCTCGACCGAGCAGGTGCGGGCACGGCTGGAGACGGCGGGGCGTGAAGAACTGGCCTTCTATGAGGGACGCGGCGCGCTGGGGGATTTGAAGAAAATAAACGGAATTTAATCTCCGTGCCCGGTTGACTCGACCGGATTCCCGCCTAGGGGTGAAGGCTCCGATCCAAGGGAAAAAACCCTCCTTTCCACCATGCGGGAGATCTACGAAATCAGCGACCGCTTCATCGAGGCGGGAGACGCCAACGGCCTACTCTACGAGCCGCTCGCGGGCGGGCTCACCTATCGCCGTACCCGGCGCTACGAACTCGAATACGAGGGTGAAAAGGCGGCGATGGAGGCTTTTGTCCGCAAGACCCTGCTCGACGAGATCAGCCAGGAGCTGCACGTCGGCGCAGACCCGGCGCTGACGGGCTACGGTTTCGCCCTCGAATACGGGATGAAGCCCGGAGCCCTCGACCTCGAGAAGGAGGCGATCCTTTCCTACTACCGCGGCATCCCGACACCGGGATTCGAGCTGAAAGAGCTGCGGATCCGCCAGCGGATCTACCTTTTCGGCGGCAAGGGCGACGAGTCGGGACGTTTTGTCCGCGATCTCTGCAACGCCGCGATTCACCAATGGAACGTCCTCCCCGGCCATGTCTGATCCCGCGACCCTGAATCCCCTCGAACGCATCGCCACGGCCCCGGCGGACCACTACCGCGTCCTCAAGATCTCGGATCTCGACGGCGACCGCCTCCTCGAGCTGAGCAAGTTCATGAAACTCTCGCTCTCGCGCGAGGACATGCTGGCGATCCAGGCGATCTACGCGGAGTGGAAACGCGAGCCCACCGACGTGGAGCTCGAGGTGATCGCCCAGACCTGGAGCGAGCACTGCAAACACCGCATCTTCGGCGCGACGATCGAGCATGAGGTCGATGGAAAGGCGGAGACGGTGAACTCGCTTTTCAAGACTTACATCCGCGACGTCTCGCAGCGCATTTTCGACAGCAAGCCGGGTTTCGTCCTTTCGGCCTTCCACGACAACGCGGGTTTCATCAAGCTCGACGAGGAACTCGCGATCTGCCTGAAGGCGGAGACCCACAACCACCCCAGCGCGATCGAACCCTACGCGGGGGCGAACACGGGTCTCGGTGGGGTGATCCGCGACATCCTCGGAGCGGGGAAGGGGGCGAAGCCGATCGGCTCGCTCGATGTCTTCTGTTTCGGCGCGCCGGACACGACGATGGACCACATCAAGGCCGACGACGTGATCCATCCGCTCGGGGTGATGCGTGGTGTCGTCCGCGGCGTGCGCGACTACGGCAACCGCATGGGCATCCCCACGATCAGCGGGGCGATCCAGTTCGACGATTCCTACATCTACAATCCGCTCGTCTTCTGTGGCACGGCCGGGGTCATCCCGATCAAGGACATAGCGAAGAAGGTCGAAGCGGGGATGAAAGTGATCTCCGTCGGCGGTCGCACCGGCCGCGATGGTCTCCACGGGGCGACGTTCTCCTCGGCGGCGCTCGACACGGACAGTCACGAATCGGACCAGCAGGCCGTGCAGATCGGCAATCCGATCGAGGAGAAAAAGGCGGCCGATTTCGTCCTTGCGGCGCGCGACAAGGGATTGATCGGATTTATCACCGACTGCGGTGCGGGTGGTTACTCCAGTGCCGCGGGCGAGATGCTCGAAGAGTGCGGTGGCACGATCGAACTCGATCAGGTGAAGCTAAAGGAGCCCGGGCTCGTGAGCTGGGAGGTTTTCATCAGCGAAAGCCAGGAGCGCATGGTGCTCGCGGTGAAGGAATCTTCTTTGCCCGAACTGCGCAAGCTCGCGGATCTCTACGAGACCGAACTGACCGAACTCGGCACGGCCGATGGCTCGGGCATTCTCAAGGTGAGACACCATGGCAACACCGTCTGCGAGCTCGATTGTTCGAAGCTGCACGATGCTCCGACGCGCCATCTCAAGGGGCGCTGGACGAAAAAGACCGCGCCGGTCGAGGTGCCCATCCTCGCGTTGCCGGGTCAGGCCCTGCGCGATCTTTTCACCGACTTCGCGATCGTATCGCGCGAGCCCATCATCCGTGAATACGACCACGAGGTGCAGGGCAATACCGTTTTGAAACCGCTCGCGGGCGCCTCGGGTGATGCCCCGCAGGACGCCTCGGTCCTCCGCATCAGCGGCAGCAAGCGGCTCATGGCGATGGGCGTGGCCGTGCTCCCGGAGTGGGGCAAGACCGATCCCTACGCGATGGGCGCGGCCTGTGTCGATGAGTGCGTCCGTCAACTCGTCGCCGCCGGAGCCGATCCCGAGCGACTCGCCATTCTCGACAATTTCTGCATGGGCAATCCCGATGCGGAGGAAGAGCTCGGCGCCCTCGTCGAAACGGTGAAGGGCATCGCGGCTGTCGCCGAGGTCTACGGCGCACCCTTTGTCTCGGGCAAGGATTCGTTCTACAACTATTTCGAGACGAAGGAAGGTCCTGTCTCCATCCCTGTGACCATCCTCATCAGTGGGATGGGCATCATTGAGGAGGAAAGCCACGTCACCGGCGCCTCGCTGCGCAAGGGCGACAGCCTGCTCGCGATCATTGGCCACACTTCGGGGGATCTCGGAGGATCGGTCTTTGCGCGTCGCCACGGCCTCGAGAACGCCCCCGTCCCCGCGACCCGCTCGGATGAGGCTTGGGCCTGCTACCGCAAGTATTACGAGGCGGTGAAGAAGGGCTACATCCGCTCGGCCCACGATGTGAGCGAAGGCGGTCTCGCCGTGACTCTCGCCGAAATGGCCTTCTCCGGAAAGGCCGGACTCGAGATCGATCTTTGTTCCCTGCCGATGGATGACGACGCCTCGAAGGCGGCGATGCTCTTCGGCGAATCGCCCTCGCGCCTCGTCATCGAGGTCGCGCCCGAGCACCTTGCCAAGGTCGCCGATCTCTTCGAGGGATTGCCTTTCGCCGCCCTCGGCCGCGCCACCACCACCCACGCCAACCTCCACATCGAGTGGGGCAAGGAAACCCTCGTCAACGAACCTCTCGCGGACCTCAAATCGCTATGGAAGACCGGCCTTGCGCGCTACTACTGAAATTTCCCGGCACGAACTGTGACGCGGAGACGTCCCGCGCCCTCGAGGCGGTGGGTTTCGTCACCGAAGTGCTGCCCGTCTCGGCCCTGAAGCCCGAGAAGCTCGTCGGCGTGAGCCTGGTGGTTTTGTCAGGCGGGTTCAGCTACGGCGATTACGTCATGTCGGGCCGCATCGCGAGCCTCGTCACCGAGCAGAAGATCGGCACGACCTTGAAGGATTTCCGCGACAACGGCGGTTATATTCTCGGCATCTGCAACGGCTTCCAGATCCTCACCCAGCTCGACCTGCTCCCCGCGGGCAGTCTCGTCGAGAACGCGAGCGGTCGCTTCCAATGCCAGTGGGTGAAGATGAAGAACCTCGCCCCGAGGAGCCCTTTTCTTTCGCAGTGTCCCGAGGAGTTCGAGTTGCCCATCGCGCACGCCGAGGGGCGGCTCGTGACGAAGGACGCCGCCGAGGCCGCGGGTTATTTGCAGGGTGGCGCCGCCGCACTCGTCTACAGCGACGACGTGAACGGCAGCTTCGAGCGCATCGCCGGTTTGCAGGACGAGAGCGGCCGGGTCTTCGGCCTGATGCCGCACCCCGAGCGTTTCATGAAGGCGCGCGATCACTACGATCCCGATTGGGACGGTGGCGAAGGCGGATGGGGCAGCGGGTATTGGTTGTTCAAGTCCTTGTTTGAGGCGATCAAGGAGGGGGAGGCGGCTTCGTGAATGAATTTAAATTCGCGGCCATTCGCGTATCATTCGTGGCCATTCGCGTTCCAAAATTCTCTCAACGCGAATGGACGCAAATGTCCGCGAATTGACACGAATCCTGACGGTTCAATGATGTTTTGAGATCCAGTTTAACTTTCCAATGAGCAACGAATTCACCTACAAGGCCGCCGGGGTCGACATCAAGGAAGCCGCCGCGCTCGTCGGCGACATTGGCGAGCTGCGCCGCCGCACCGAGGGCAAACGATCGCTCATGGGGGCCTTTGGTCTCTTTGCGGCGACCTACGATCTCAGCGCCTACAAAAATCCCGTCATCATGACCGGCTGCGACGGGGTCGGGACGAAGCTGGAGCTGCTCCTCGAGCACGACCAACTCGAGATCGCGGGCAAGGACCTCGTCGCGATGAACGTGAACGACATCCTCACGACCGGCGGCGATCCGCTGATGTTCCTCGACTACGTCGGCATCGGTGCCCTCGACAAGGTGAAGATCAAAAGACTCATCGCCGGCATGGCCGAGCACCTCGCGAGCTGCGATTGCATCCTCGCGGGCGGCGAAACCGCCGAGATGCCCGGCATCGTGCCCGACGGCATCATCGAACTGAGCGGTTTCTGCGTCGGCGCGGCGGAGAAGTCCGAACTGATCGATCCCACCCGCATCGAGGTGGGTGACGTGCTCGTTGGTTATCCCTCCGACGGTTTCCACGCGAACGGCTGGAGTCTCATCCGCCGCATCCTCAAGGTCAATCCCGGGCTCATCACCTCCGAGGAGTGGCCCGCCTTCCTCGCCCCGACCCGCCTTTATCATGACGTCGTCGCCGGCCTGAAAGAGCGCCAGATCGACATCAAGGCGATGGCCCACATCACCGGCGGTGGTCTTCCCGAAAATCTCGAGCGCCTCCTCAACGGCAAGGGCGCCGACATCACCATTCCCCGTTGGAATCTCGGTGCGGTCGGTAAGGTTCTCGCCTTCGTCGCCGACGAAGAGGCGGTGAATACCTTCAACATGGGCTGGGGCTGGGTCGCGATCGTCCCGGCGGACCAGGTCGAGGCGTCCACGGCATTCCATCCGGGATCCCGCGCCATCGGCACGATCACGACGTCGGGTCATGTGAAGGTGACGGTCGAAGGCTGAAGTGGATCGAGTAAAATTATGAGCGACCCCCTTCAGCACGAGTGCGGCATTGCCTTTGTCAGGCTGAAGAAGGACCTCGCCTACTACCACGACCGCTACGGCACGTGTCTGTGGGGCTTCCAGCGTCTCTATCTGCTGATGGAGAAACAGCACAACCGCGGTCAGGACGGCGTCGGGGTCGGTTGCTGCAAGATCAACATGCCCCTCGGGCAGCCCTACCTTTTCCGCGAGCGCAGCGCCGAGCGCGATTCGCTGATCCGCGTGATGGAGGACCAGCTCCGCTCCATGCGCAAGCTCGAGCGCAAGGGTATCCTCGATCCGCACAATCCCGAATCCTTCAAAACGAACTTCGACTTCGGCGGCGAGGTGCTCCTGGGTCACCTGCGCTACGGCACTTCGGGCACCTTCGGCAGCGGCGGATGCCATCCCTACGTGCGCCGTACGAATTACCCGACGAAGACCCTGATGGTGGCGGGCAATTTCAACATGACGAATGCCCGCGATCTCAATCACCATCTGATTGACCGCGGCCAGCATCCCGTCTTCGACACCGACACGCAGACCGTGCTCGAGGAGATCGGGTACCATCTCGACGAAGTGCACGACGCGATCTACCGACGCGAGCGCGACAAGGGCACCGACGGGTCGAACATTCCCGGGATCATTTCCGAGGAGATCGACCTCGTCCGCATCATCGGCAAGTGCTCGAAGATCTGGGACGGAGGCTACACCATCGCCGGCGTCGTCGGCAACGGCGACGGCTTCGTGCTGCGCGACCCCAACGGGATCCGTCCCTGCTTCTATTACGAGGACGAAGAAGTGATCGCCTTTGCGAGCGAGCGTGTCCCGCTCATGACCGTTTTCAACGCCGAGATCGACGAAGTGCGGGAGCTGCCCCGCGCCCATGTCGCGGTGATGAAACACACCGGAGGCTTCGAGATCGCGCCCTACACCGAGCCCCGCGAGGCGCGTCCCTGCTCCTTCGAGCGCATTTACTTCTCGCGTGGCAACGATCCCGACATCTACCGCGAGCGCATGCGCCTCGGGTCGAACCTCGTGCCGCAGATCGTCTCCCGCATCGACGCCGATTTCGACAAGACCGTATTCAGCTTCATCCCCAACACCGCCGAGATCGCCTACTACGGTCTCATGCATGGCCTCCGCATGCTGCGGCGCGACCAGGTGAAGGATGAGATCCTCGCCGCCGCCAAGGCAGGCGAACTCGACGAAGCCACTCTCGACAAGCTCGTCCTCAAGAGTTGGCCGCGCGGCGAAAAGATCGCACACAAGGACATCAAGCTGCGCACCTTCATCGCCCAGGAAAAGGGCCGCGACCAGATGGTCTCGCACGTCTACGACGTCACTTACGGCCAGATCGGCGAAGGGGAGAATCTCGTGGTGATCGACGACTCGGTCGTTCGTGGCACGACCCTGAAGGATTCCATCATCAAGATCCTTTCGCGGCTCAATCCGAAAAAAATCGTGATCGCCTCGACCGCCCCGCAGATTCGCTATCCCGACTGCTACGGCATCGACATGTCCGAGCTCGGCAAATTCATCGTCTTCAAGGCGGCGATCAACCTGCTCGAACGTCGCGGGATGCACAATCGCATTACCGACGTCTACTACCGTTGCCGGGAAGAGTTGAAGAAGCCCGTCGGGGAGATGGGCAATCCGGTGAAGGCGATCTACGAGCCTTTCAGCGAAGAAGAACTCTCCGCCGAGGTGAGCCGTCTCGTCACGCCCGAAAACATTCCGTGGAAGGGCGAGGTCGAGGTGATTTTCCAGACCGTCTCCGGACTCAAGGACGCGATCCCCGTGAACAACGGCGATTGGTATTTCACCGGCGATTACCCGACCCCGGGCGGCTACAAGGTCGTGAACCAAGCCTTCGTCGGCTACCACGACAAGACGGGCGAACGGCCCTACGACGTGCTGCTTTAATCTAAGTCGCCCGAAAGCGTCGAAAAAAGTGCTCGCATTTTTCCCCTTCTTCCGGTAATGAGACGCATTATCATTAAATGCCGCTCATGACGAAGTCCACCTCCCGTTTCACCCCGCTCTTTGGTGAGCGCCATCAATCCGTCCTTTGGGCGGTCGATGTGCGGGCTCAAGAGGGTCAAGTCTCCGACCCGACTCTCTTGGATCTGCCGACGGGACACGTCGTTTATGCGATCCCGGTGAACGCTGCCCTGCAATGGGAGAGCGGTGGGAAGACGACGATGGTCGTAGAGGGATCGGTGCTGGTGGTGAACACGCGGACCTCTCCCGGATCGATCCGTCTCTCGGCGGATTCGGATTGTCTCGTCGTGGGAATGCGCCAGACGGCATTGTCGGGCTTGTTCGAGCCCTTCCGACCCGGCCTTGTGCCCGGACTACGCGAACTGGTCTTTGGTCTGGCGGGTCCGATCCAGATCGCGGCGCGGACAGAGGCTTGGGACCAGGTCGTCGCGGGATTTCGTCGTCCGGCGGTCTCGGGGCCGGCGCGGGCTTTTTGGTTTGAAAGCCAATTCAAGGCCTTGCTCGCCCTTCTTTCCTTCAACCCGGCTCCCGAGCAGGGGGAGTTCTTTTGCTCGCGCCAAAAGCGCCTCGCCCGTGTGCGCGTGGCGCGGGCAAAAAGCAAGCTCGAGGCGAGGATTGACGAATCCTTCGACCTGCATCGACTCGCCGCCGAAGTCGGCTGCAGCGCGAGTTATCTTAGCCGCACTTTCTCGGCGACGACGGGGATGACGCTCAGTCAATACCTGCGGAAGCGTCGCATCGAGAAAGCGGCCGAAATGCTCGTGACCGGGCGTTACAATGTCAGCGAGGTCGCGGTCGAGGTCGGCTACCACAGCCTGAGTCACTTCAGCAAGGCCTTCCAGCAGGAGAAGGGCTGCCTGCCCTCGAAATACGAGGCGGCGTGAGCGAGGGATCTTCGGCGAGGATTTCGAAGGTCACTTGGCCGCGGGGCTCGAAAAAGCGGATTTTCGAATATTCGACCCCGTCGAGGCGACCGGTCTGGATGTCGAGGCCGTCGCGCGGGCGGACGAGGCGGAAAGTGGTCTGGCGAAGACGCGGGGGGGAGGGGCGGTTCATGGACGGGCGTGATGCGGACGCAGGGAATCGGGAATCGGGGAAGCGGAGGAACCGGTGTGGACGTGGATGACGCGGTCGCCTCCGGCGTTGGCGAGGCGCAGCGTTTCGCCATCGCGATCGATGAAGGTTGGCACAAAGGAAGTCGTCGCGGCGAGTCCCGGCGAGTGGAGGGAGAGCGAGACCCCGTTCGTTTCCTGATCGAAAAGAATGCGGCTGCGCCATTCCGGGGAAGTCGAGGTGGGAAAATCATCGAGCCAGGCGGCGGCGCCGGCGCGGTTCAGGGAATCCACCGAAAGGGTGCGGCTCGTGATCTTCTCAAGAAGCTCCCGGAGCATCCCGCGATCAGTGCGATCATCGACACACCTGACCGAAAGGGCGAAACCAAACGAAGCGAATTCGATCTCGAGCGAGGGACCGCCGCCCTGGCCGCGGAGCAGGCAGATCCGGCGGATCGCGGACGGGTCGATCGAGAGCGGGGCGAACTCCGATGGGGTGAGTAGTGGTTTTGTCAGGATGCGCGAACAGACCTTTCCCAGCGGCCCTTTCCGGAAAAGGCTGATGCCGCCACAACGTACGACGAGGGCGGGTGCCGCAAGGTTTTCGAGGAAATCCATCAGTTCGTCGGCCGGTAGGTCGAGCTCGAGAGCGGAGGGAAGCGGCGGGGCGATCGAGGAAAGGGGAGGGGCGAATATCATGGGAGGATCTTCGCGCGGTCCGGCGGAGCCGCTCCGGTTCGTTTGCGGCGAAGTCGCGCCGATTTGTCTTTCGCAAGCCGACGACAAAGGACGGCACGGAGACGCGAGCACCGGGGCGGAAGAGCGGCGAAGATGCGACCATGACGATCTCGAACTTTGATTCACGCACCAAAGGGAAGCGCCCACTGCCGGAGGATCGGTTCCAGTTTCTCCGGGACCTCGAGGAGCAGGTCCGACGCGAAAGACTCGCCCGAAAGCAGGCGCGCTTGGCCCGCCCGGTGAGAGCGGCTTGAAGACAAATATAAGGAGTAGGAACGTTTAAAAATCTTGACCTTTCCAATAATTAGGGTTTTTATCGAGCGGCCGCAGGTAGTGGTCTGGAGCCCGCCATGAAGTTCACGACTCGTCCCCACGCCCTCACGACATCGATTCTGGCGCTCTTGGTTCTCGTCGTAAGGCCTGTTTCCGCCGACCAAGTGATTGCGGAAAACCTCATCATCAATGGGAATGCCGCGATTGGATTCGATGCGATTAACAACGAAGTGTTCGGTGACGACTCGATCCGTTTGAAAGAAAACAACCTCCGTATCGCCTTCTTCGACTCGAACGGCAATGACTGGCGGATCGTTGCGAATGACCAGGCGAGTGGCGGTGCCAGCTATCTTGGATTCGAAGACATCACGGGTGCGGCGATTCCCTTGCGGGTGATGGCGGGGGCTACGGGCGATTCCCTCAGGATCGATGATTTCGGGAATGTGGGCTTGGCAACGGGCAGTCCGGGCGCACGACTCCATGTGAATGTCGGGTTCGATGCCATGACTCCGGAGGAAAGCGTCCTCATCGGACCGGAAGCGGTCGTTCCTTCCGGCGCCCTCCTCGAGGTGCGAGGGCCGATTTACATCTCGGGATCGGCCAATCCCAACCTCACCGTGGATGCATAGGGAGATGCCAGGCTTTTTGTCGAAGGAAGCGCGATTTTTTCGAAGAACTTCGAGATCGCGAGCAGCCGCGGATTCAAGGAAGAGATCCGCGAGGTCTCGGGCGACGAGGCGCTTCAAACCCTGCGGGACCTTGAGGCGGTCGAATACCGTTACAAGGGGGACTCGGAAGTGCAGCTCGGATTCATCGCCGAGGATGTGCCCGCACTGGTCGCGACGGATTCGAGGCGCAGCCTCAGCCCCATGGACGTCGTCGCGATCCTCTCGACCGTGGTGCAGGAGCGCGAGGCGAAGATCCGCGAGCGTGAACTCCAGATCGAAGAAATGCGCCGTGCCCTGGAGGAGGTCCGCCGCCGTCGGGGTGACGTGACCCCGATTGAATCGCCTCAACCCCTTTCCCCTGAACGCTGACTCCCATGAACCGCCCCAACGAATCCATGTCCATTTTGCGGCTGATTGTTCCCGTCGCGCTATTCTCCCTAATCGCAACAGGTGTCCGGGCCGACCAGGTGATCCCGGACGATCTCATTGTTCAGGGTAGCATCGGGCTCGGTGTGGATGCGGTGAACAACGAGAGTTTCGGGGCTGATACCCTGCTTCTCAAGGAAGCCGATCTGCGCCTGCACTTCAACGATACCTCGGTGGGAGCGTTTCCGACGAACGACTGGCGCATCCTCATCAACGATCTGGACTCGGTCCCGATGGCCGAAGATTATTTCGCGATCCAGGATGCCGACGGTGGCACGGTGCCTCTCCGCATCGACGCCGGTGCACCGACGGATTCCATCCGCCTGAATGGCAACGGACGGATCGGTCTCGGAACTGCGGTGCCGACGGCCGCCCTTCACGTCGATGTCACCTTTGATGATCAGGATCCCACGGCGAGCGTGCTGATCGGTCCGGATACCGTCACCCCCGCGGGAGCGTTGCTTCAGGTCCATGGTCCGGTCTATCTCTCAAAGGACGGGCCCGCCGATCTGACGCTCGATCCGAACAGTGACACCCGGCTCTATGTGGAAGGCGGGGCGATGTTTTCCCGCAACATTGAGGTGGGCAGCAGCCGATCCCTGAAGGAGGACATCCGCGACCTCACCCTTCCCGAAGCGAAGGAGACCCTCGCCGGACTCAAGGCCGTCGAGTACCGATACATCGGCGAGCATGAGAAACAGCTCGGATTCATCGCCGAGGACGTGCCGGATCTCGTCGCAACGGACAGCCGCCGTAGCCTCAGTCCGATGGACTTTGTCGCCGTCCTCACCAAGGTCGTCCAAGACCAGGAAACGCGGCTCGAGAGCCTTGATGACGAATTCGAGGAACTGCAAATGGAGGTCGAGGACCTGCTCAAGAAAACTCAGGACGCTGAAATGCCTGCCCCCGGAAATGCGAACCGATGAATACCATGTCCCGGATCTCAGCAATGGTTTTCTCGGCACTCGTGACGCTGCCGCTCTTCGCCCGCGCCGAAGGCGATGTGATCGTCAAGAGTGGAGGATCATTGACGGTCAAGCCCGGCGCTTCGCTCATTGTCGGTGCCAACAATGCCGTTGACATCCAGTCCGACGGTAAGGGAACGATCGACAAGAACGGAACGATAGACGGGAACGTCATCGTCCGGTCCGGTGGGTTCCTTCTCCTGTGTGGCGAGATCACGGGTAATCTCCTCAATTCCGGCAAAGTCGGTAATTGTAGCTTACGCACCGACGCCCTCATCGGCACGAGGCGAACCCGCTTGAGCGGTAACGACCGTTACAGTCGAACCGGGGCAGGCCAGTCACTTGCGATTAGTCTTGCGGGTCGGGGGAGGGAAAGGTTCTTCATCGCCGGCCAGAATGATGCCTACGTGACCGATGGCCTGCGATTTCGAATGAAATCGGCTGATGATCGGCTCGGGCTCAGGGTGGAAAGAATCAGCGGCGGGCGCGCCAATGTGACGGCCGCTTTCGTGCGCGGAGGCTATCTCCAGCCGATGGTTTCACCAGGTGAATCGGTCCTCTTCCAAGTGCAGGTCCGCGCCTCCTCCTCGTCCCTCCAGGAGAAAGTCCATCGACTCGCAGCGGATGTGATCGCCGAATCCGATACGGCCGTTAGTGATCGGGTTGGATCGCAGATCAAGCAACAACCCTCGTCCACTTCCTCCCTCAAGGCACCGCGAAAGCCGTGATCGCTGGATTGGGCTCGCGGGTTCAACGTGTTCGCCTGGGGGGCGGTTCGAAAAGGCAGATTCTCCGGTGGACCGGATTGGCAATCCCCGAATCTGTGCCAAGATAGTCGCCCCCGCCGCCTGGAGGGGACTCTTGCCATGAAAATTCTCGTCGTTGGAAAAGGAGGCCGCGAGCACGCGATCCTCACCGCCATTTCCGAGTCTCCCTCCGAGACCGAACTCTATTCCTTTCCCGGATCGGACGCGATCTTCACACTCGCCCAGCCGCTCGCGAGCGCGGAGCATCCAGTCGAGAGCGTCGCCTCGCTCATTGCGGCGATGCAACGCGTCGGGATCGACCTCTGCGTGGCGGGAGAGGAGAGTTATCTTGTACGCGAGGAAGGGCTCGCCAATGCCTGCGCCGCCGCCGGGATTCCTTGTTGGGGACCGCCCAAGGAGTCGGCCCAACTCGAGGCAAGCAAGGAATTCGCGAAGCAGTTTCTCGTGCGCCACGGCATTCCCACGGGCGGCTACGCCGGGGTGAACTCGATCGAGGAAGCCCGTAGCGCGATCGCCGGGAAATACCCGACCGTGCTGAAGTTCGACGGGCTCGCCGCCGGCAAAGGCGTTGCGGTCTGCCCTGATGAGGCTTCGGCCG
>Ga0209573_1003308_pt1 | contig 18016 bp, 19 predicted proteins | sample TNRBio252014_DNA_FD_185870 | JGI IMG/M metagenome (GOLD analysis project Ga0209573, IMG submission 185870) | Wastewater treatment Type I Accumulibacter community from EBPR Bioreactor in Madison, WI, USA - TNR Reactor_6/25/2014_ DNA (SPAdes)... | ecosystem: Engineered > Bioreactor > EBPR >...
CGGGGTGCTGGGTGCGCTGGACGCCGCCACGCGGGCGGAACTGCTGGGCCTGTTCCCGGCGCTGGCGAGTGGCGAGGGCTATGCCGCGGCGCGCGCCGTGCTGTCGAGCGCCGAAGCGCGGGCGCTGCTGGCGGCCTGAGGGATTTGTGATCGCAAGGACAAGGGGCTGCCCGCAGGGGCGGCCCCTTTGTCATGCCGGGGGCGGCGGCGCGGGGGGCATCGAACCCCCCGCGCCGCCGGCTGCCGCGGGGCAGGCTTGCCGGCGGCGGGCGGTTTGCGCGGTCAGGCGAGCAGGTCGCGCACCATCGGGATGACCTGCTGGCCGTAGAGATGCAGGGCGTGACGGGCGAAGGTGCGCCCATCGGCGCCGTGTTCTGAGGTGTTGCGCGCGCGGAAGCGAGCGCACGGTGACCTGTCGGATTTGCAAGGAAGTCGAGGGATAACCCCCTCCAAGGCCGAGGCGCCCTGACGAACGGGTGCAGCGCGACATGGAGGCAGGTGGATGTTCGAATTCTTTCGCAAGCCGGGGGCTGTCCCCGAGGCCAAGGCCTCGGCTGTCGGGCCGCTGACGGCCGGGGTGGTGGGTCGGATGGCGGCGATCCAGACGGCGGCGCCGGCGCGCTGGACAGCCCGCGACACGGTTTCGCTGACGCGGGCCGGGTTTCAGGGCAACCCGGTGGGGTTTCGGGTCGTGCGGCTGATCTCGGAGGCGGCGGCAGCGTTGCCGCTGGTCTTGCAAGATTGCGAGCGGCGCTATGAGCAGCATCCGCTGCTGACGCTGCTGCGTCGCCCGAACCCGGCGCAGGGGAGATCGGAGTTCCTCGAGGCGGTCTATGCGCAACTGCTGTTGTCGGGCAATGCCTATGTCGAGGCGGTGGCGGCGCCCGAGGGTGGCGTGCCTGTCGAGTTGCATGTGCTGCGCTCGGATCGCATGGCGGTGGTGCCGGGGGCAGATGGCTGGCCGTCGGCCTATGATTACGCGGTTGGTGGGCGCAAGCATCGCTTCCAGATGGGCGAGGGGGCGACGCCAATCTGTCATGTGCGCGCGTTCCATCCGCTTGATGACCACTACGGCTTGTCGCCGATCGAGGCGGCGGCGACGGCGGTGGATGTACACAACTCGGCCAGTCGCTGGTCGAAGGCACTGTTGGACAATGCGGCGCGGCCCTCGGGGGCGATTGTCTTCAAGGGCGCCGACGGTCAAGGCACGATGTCGAACGAGCAGTTCGAACGCCTGCAGGCCGAGATGGAGATGCACCATCAGGGCGCGCGCAATGCCGGGCGGCCGATGCTGCTGGAGGGCGGGCTGGACTGGAAGCCGATGGGGTTCAGCCCCTCGGACATGGAATTCCACAAGACCAAGGAAGCCGCCGCGCGCGAGATCGCCTTGGCCTTTGGCGTGCCGCCGATGCTGTTGGGGATCCCCGGCGATGCAACCTATGCGAATTATCAAGAGGCTAACCGGGCGTTTTTCCGCCTCACGGTGTTGCCGATGGCGGCCAAGGTGGCGGATTCACTGGCGCATTGGCTGTCGGCGCATGTCGGCGAGGCGTTGGAATTGAGGCCCGATCTCGATCAGGTTCCCGCCCTGCAAGCCGAGCGCGATCAACAATGGCGCCGGGTGATGGACGCGAGTTTCCTGACGGAAGCCGAGAAGAGGGTGCTGCTGGGTCTGCCACGGGTGCCGGAGGCAGAATGAGCACGCAGCGCAAGGCGGTCGGTGGGTCAAGGTTCCTTTACGACAGCTTTGACCTCGCCCAGGCGCGGATCGATGCGCAGGAGCGCGTCGAGGAAGAGCGGCGGGCGGGCCTCGAATACCGGTTGACGAAGATCGAGGAAGAGTTGGAGCGGCTGGAAAAGCGGCTCTGGCTGGCGGTTTACGGGGTGGCGTCGGGGGTGCTGGTGCATGGCGCGCTGGCCTTTGTGGCGGCACGGTTCTGAGGAGGCGGCGAGATGCAGGCGCTTGAGATGAAATTCAACCGGCCGGACGGCGCGGCGCCGGGGGTGGCGCTGGCCGAGGGATCGGTAATCAGCGGCTATGCCTCGGTCTTTGGGGTGCGTGACCAGGGCGGCGATGTGGTGTTGCCGGGGGCCTACGCCGCTTCGCTGAAACGGCTGGCGGCGGCGGGCGGCAAGGTGCGCATGCTGTGGCAACACGATCAGGGCCAGCCGATCGGCGTCTGGGACGAGGTGGTTGAGGACGCGCATGGCTTGCGCGTCAAGGGCCGGTTGCTGACCGAGGTGGCGCGTGGCCGCGAGGCGGCGGCGCTGATGGCGGCGGGCGCAGTGGATGGGCTGAGCATCGGTTATCGCACGATCCGGGCGGAAAAGCTGCCGGAAGGCGGGCGCAAGCTGATCGAGCTGGAGCTGTGGGAGGTGTCGCTGGTGACCTTTCCGATGCTGCCGGTGGCGCGGGTAGCGGCGAAGTCGCAGGGCGAAGGGCTGTTGGCCGATTTCGCCCGCGGCATCACCGCGGCGACGGTGGCCCTGCGCGGCTGATGCGCATGAGGTTCAAGAAACGGCGCGAGGCCCCTGGGCCCCGCGGTGAGGGCGGGTGCCCGGTGGGAACCCGCGAAGTGGCAACCATGAAAGGATGGATGCGATGACGAGCGAGTTTCCCGGCCGCCTGAATGCTTCGGGCCAGGAGAAGAGCGCGACGCGGGAGCCCTTGGCCGAGGCGTCGCAACTGAAGGCGGCACTGGATGGGTTTGTGAGCGAGATCAAGACCTTCCGTGCCGATGTGATGGGCAATCTGAAAGAACAGGACGAGCGACTGACCATGCTGGACCGCAAAATGACCACCAAACCCGCCCGCCCTGTGCTGGCTCAGGCTGACGCGGGCGAAGGCCTGCACCTCAAGGCGTTCGACGCCTATCTGCGCGTCGGTGACGATGACGGGCTGCGCGGCCTTGTGCTGGAAGGCAAGGGGCTGAACACCGCCGTCAACAGCGAAGGCGGCTATCTGGTCGACCCGCAGACCTCGGACCGCATTCAGGGCGTGCTGAACAACGCCTCGTCGATCCGCGCCATTGCCAATGTGGTCCGCGTCGAGGCGGGCTCGTTCGATGTGCTGGTCGACCATGGCGATGTCGGTTCGGGCTGGGCGACCGAAGCCTCGTCGGTGACCGAGACCGGGACGGCGGCCATCGACCGCATCTCGATCAAGCTGCACGAGCTGAGCGCGATGCCGAAGGCGTCGCAACGGCTGCTCGAGGACAGCGCCTTTGACGTCGAGGGCTGGCTGGCCGAACGCATCGCGCTGAAATTCGCCCGCGCCGAGGCCTCGGCCTTTATCGCGGGGGATGGTGCCGACAAGCCGCGTGGCTTCCTCGACCATGACATCGTGGCCAATGGCACCGAGGGCTGGGGCGAGTTGGGCTATGTCGCCACGGGTGCTGCGGGTGACTTCAACGCCACCAATCCGGCCGATGCGATCGTCGATCTGGTCTATGCGCTGGAGGCGGGCTACCGCGCCAACGCGACCTTTGTGATGAACTCGAAAACCGCCGGTGCGGTGCGCAAGATGAAGGACGCCGACGGCCGCTTCCTGTGGTCCGACGGTCTGGCGGCGGGTGAACCCGCGCGACTGATGGGCTATCCGGTGCTGATCGCCGAAGACATGCCTGACATCGCGGCGAACGCCCATGCCGTGGCCTTTGGCGATTTCCGTGCCGGTTACACCGTCGCCGAACGCCCGGACCTGCGCGTGCTGCGCGACCCCTTCAGCGCCAAGCCGCATGTGCTGTTCTATGCGACCAAGCGCGTCGGCGGCGATGTCACCGATTTCAGCGCGATCAAGCTGCTGAAGTTCTCGGCAGCCTGAGGAATTGGGCCGGTCCCCTGACGGGGGCCGGTCCGATGGCGGCGCAGGCGCGCGCGGCGGGCCCTTTGGGGTCACTCGCCCCGCATCGTCCGGCTGCTCCCCTCCGTGCGAGCGGTGCGGGGGCGCGTCTGCGCCGGTCTGGGGGCCGGAATGGGATCATGGAGGCGAGGATGGACCTGATCGAAACCAGCGCCGTGAACGATGGCGACCTGCCGGTCGCGGCGTTCCGGGCGCATTTGCGGCTGGGCACCGGCTTTGCCGATGAGGCGACGGGCGATGCCCTGCTTGTGCAGTATCTGCGTGGCGCCCTGGCGGCGATCGAGGCGCGCACCGGCAAGGCCTTGATGCAGCGCGATTTCCGGCTGATCCTGCCGTGCTGGCGCTGGCCGGATGCGCAGGCGCTGCCGGTGGCGCCGGTCAGCGCGGTGGCCTCGGTCACGCTGGTCGATGCGGCGGGCGTGCCTGAGGTGGTCGATGCTGACCGTTGGCGGCTGGTGGTCGACCGGCACCGCCCGCAGATCGTTGCCGCTGGGGCCGTTCTGCCGATGGCGCCGACTGGCGGGCGCATCGAGGTCGATTTCACCGCCGGTTTCGGGGACTGGGCCGATCTGCCAGATGACCTGCGCCAGGCGGTCCTGCTGCTGGCGGCGCAGTATTATGAGGGGCGCACCGGCGGCGCGGCGCTGCCCGGCTCGGTCACTGCGTTGCTGGCGCGTTGGGTGCCGCTGCGGGTGACGGCGGGGGGGCATCTGTGATGGCCTATGCGCTGACCCGGCCGATGGTGCTGGAGGAGGCCGCCGTCACCCCGGATGGCGCGGGCGGATATGCGACAAGCTGGGCCGCTCTAGGCACCCTGTGGTGCGAATTGCGCGCGGGGACCGGCAGCGAGCGGCGCGGGTTGATCGCGCCCGAGGGGCGGATGCTGTTTCGCATCTTTCTGCGTGCTGCCCCGCAGGGCAGCCCGCAGCGCCCGCGCCCGGATCAACGGCTGCGCGAGGGGGGGCGGGTGTTCACCATCCTCGCGGTGTCCGAGGTTGACGCGGCGGGCGCCTTTCTGGTCTGCCACGCGCGCGAAGAGGTTCCGGCATGAGCTACCTCAACGCTGCCGCCGTGCAGGTGGCTGTTTTCACGCTGCTTTCGGGCGATGCAAGTCTGGCGGGTCTGGTGCCGGGCGGGGTGTTTGACGCCCCGCCGCCGGCCACGCCGCAGGGCACCTATGTGGTGCTGGGCGAGGAAGAGGTCATCGACCGCTCGGATATTTCGGGCGCCGGGGCCGAGCACCGGATCACTGTGCAGGTGGTCAGTGATGCGGCGGGGTTTCTGACCGCCAAGTCGGCGGCGGCACGGATCTCGGTGCTGCTGACCGGGGCGCAACCCGCGTTGGGCGTGGGTCGCGTGGTGGCGATCTGGTTTCACCAGGCGCAGGCGCGTCGGGCCGAGGGGGGCGCCACACGGCGCATCGACCTGCGGTTCCGTGTGCGCGTCGAAGGCTGAAGGTTTCTGGCAAAGGAGTGGCCGGCATGGCTGTGCAAAGCGGCAAGGATCTGTTGATCAAGATGGACATGACCGGAGCGGGTCAGTTCGAAACCATCGCGGGCCTCCGAGCCCAGCGCATCAGCTTCAACGCCGAGACGGTCGATGTGACCTCTCTGGACAGCGCAGGCGGCTGGCGTGAGCTGCTGGCCGGGGCGGGGGTCAAGGCGGCGTCGCTGTCGGGCTCGGGCGTGTTTCGCGATGCGGCGACCGACGAGCGGGCGCGGGCGGTGTTCTTCAACGGCGAAATCCCGGATTTTCAGGTGGTGATCCCCGATTTCGGCACCGTCGAGGGGCCGTTCCAGATCACCTCGATCGAATACGCCGGCAGCTATAACGGCGAGGCGACCTTCGAGATGTCGATGGCGTCGGCCGGGGCGCTGGACTTTGTCGCGGCGACGGCTCCGGGCGATGCGCCCGAAGATTACGAAGGCGATGGCGGCGACGCTCCTCCGCCGATCGAGGAGTAAGTCATGGCCAATCCGCATGCGGGCGAGGTGGCGTTGGTCATCGACGGCGTGCCGCGCCGATTGAAGCTGACGCTGGGTGCATTGGCCGAACTGGAAACTGCGCTGGCGGCCGACAGCCTGATGGCGCTGGTCGAACGATTCGAAGGCGGGCGGTTCTCGGCGCGCGACGTGATGGCGCTGATTCTGGCGGGCCTGCATGGCGGCGGTCAGCCAATGACGGCGGCGGCGCTCTTGGGTGCCGAGATCGAGGGCGGCGCGCTGGAGGCGGCGCGAGCGGCCGGTCTGCTGTTGGCGCGGGCCTTTGCGGTGCCGGGCCAGAGCGGATGAGAGGGCTCGACTGGCCGGGGTTGATGCGCGCCGGGCTGCATGGGCTGGGCCTGCGCCCGGCCGAATTCTGGGCGCTGACCCCGGCCGAATTGATGGTGATGCTGGGCCGCGATCAGGCGGCGGCGGGGGCGTTCACGCGCTCGCGTCTGGATGCCCTGTTGCGTCGTTTTCCTGATGCGAAGGGCCAAACTTTGGGAGCGGGCAATGGCAACGCTGGACGAACTGAACGCGCAACTGGCCGAGTTGGAGGCGCGGATGGGGGCGACCACGGACATGGTGGCGAGCTTCGATTCCGGTCTCGCCGACATGGGCCGCAGCCTGATCGACACCAACCGCGAGATGTCGGGCCTGTCGCGGGCGATGGGGACGGGGCTGCGACGGGCGTTTGACGGCGTGGTGTTCGATGGCATGCGGCTGTCGGACGCGATGCGCGGTTTGGGCCGCTCGATCAGCGATGCGATCTATTCGGCGGCCATGCGGCCGGTGCAATCGGCGGTCGGTGGGGCGCTGTCCTCGGCGATCAGCGGGTTGATGGGCAGCGTTCTGCCCTTTGCCAATGGCGCGGCCTTCAGCCAGGGGCGGGTGACGCCCTTTGCGCAGGGTGGTGTGGTGTCCTCGCCCGTCAGCTTTCCGATGCGCGGCGGCAGCGGGTTGATGGGCGAGGCCGGCCCTGAAGCGATCCTGCCGCTGTCGCGCGGCGCGGACGGGCGGTTGGGGGTGCGCACCGCGGGCGGTGGGCGCGCGATGAATGTGGTGATCAATGTCACCACCCCCGACGTCGCCGGATTCCAGCGCAGCCAGAGCCAGATCGCCGCGCAGATGCAGCGCCTGTTGGCGCAGGGGCAAAGGAACCACTGACATGGCATTCCACGATATCCGCTTTCCGGCGAACCTGTCGTTTGGCTCGCTCGGCGGGCCTGAGCGCCGCACCGAGATCGTCGCGCTGGCCAATGGCCACGAGGAGCGAAACACGCCCTGGGCGCAGGCGCGGCGACGCTATGACGCCGGGCTGGGGCTGCGCTCGCTCGACGATGTCGAGGTGCTGATCGCCTTTTTCGAGGCCCGGCAGGGCATGCTGCACGGCTTTCGCTGGAAGGATTGGGCCGATTACAAGACCTGCCGCGCCTCGCGCGAGGTGACGGCGCTGGACCAGTCGCTGGGCTTTGGCGACGGCGCCTCGACAGTGTTCCAATTGGCCAAGACCTATCGCTCGGGCGATTGGTCGGTGTCTCGGCTGCTGACGCGGCCGGTGGCGGGCACTGTCCGCGTCGCGCTGGGTGGCACCGAAGTGCCCGAGGGGCTGGCATGGAGCATCGATACCGCCAGCGGGCGGATTACCTTCGCTACACCTCCCGGTGTCGGGGCCGACATCACCATGGGCTGCGAATTCGACGTGCCGGTGCGGTTTGACACCGATGTCATTCAGGTCTCGGTCGCGAATTTTCAGGCGGGCGATGTGCCCAAGGTGCCGGTGATCGAGGTGCGCCAATGACCGAGGTCACCACCACCCGCGCCCGTGCCTGGGCGCTGACCCGTGCCGATGGCGTCGTCATGGGCTTTACCGATCATGACCGCGATCTGGACTTTGGCGGCATCAGCTTTCGCGCTGCCACCGGGATGACCGCCGCGGCGATCATGCAGGGCACCGGCCTGTCGGTGGACAACACCGAGGCTGCCGGGGCGCTCAGCGATTCCGGCCTGCGCGAGGAGGACATTCTGGCGGGCCTCTATGACGGGGCAAAACTGGTGATCTGGGAGGTCGACTGGCAGGCCCCGGTCTGGCGCCGCGTGCTGTTTCGCGGCACGCTGGGCGAAATCACCCGGGCCGGGGGCGCCTTCAAGGCCGAGATGCGCGGGCTGACCGAGCCCTTGTCGCGGGTCGGCGGGCGGGTCTTTGGCCCGCTGTGCCCGGCGGTTCTGGGCGATGCGCGCTGCGGCGTCGATCTGGATCAACCGGCATTTCGGGCCGAGGCGGTTCTGGTCGCGGTGGCCGAGCGCGGCGCCGTGCTCGACCTGCCCGCGCTGCCGGCCTTTGCCGAGGGGTGGTTCGTCGATGGCCGGGTGCAGGTGCTCGACGGCACGGCGGCGGGGGCCAGCGCTTCGATCCGCCGCGAGGAGCGCCGCGCGAGCGGGCTGCGGTTGCACCTTTGGGCGGCGCCGGGCATGGCGCCGCTGGCGGGTGACACGGTGGCGGTGATCGCGGGCTGCGACAAGCGGTTTGCGACCTGTAGGCTGAAGTTCGTCAATCAGGCGAATTTCCAAGGGTTTCCGCATGTTCCCGGTGATGACTGGCTGCTGGCCACACCGCGCAGCGATGGCAGCGCCACCGGCGGGAGCCTGACCCTTGGCTGACCGCCGCGCCCGTGTGCTGGCCGAGGCCCGGCTTTGGCTGGGCACGCCCTATTGCCATCAGGCCAGCCTGCGCGGCGCGGGCGCCGATTGCCTGGGTCTGGTGCGCGGCCTCTGGCGGGCCTTGCACGGCACCGACCCGGCCGGAATTCCGCCCTATGGGCCGGACTGGGCCGAAACCGGGCGTGACGAAGCACTATGGCAGGCCTTGTCGCACCTCATGCGCCCCGCCGGGCCGACACTGGAGCCCGGCGACATCCTGCTGTTCCGAATGCGCGCGGCATCGGTGGCGAAACATCTGGGGGTATTGACCGCGACCGGGCCAGATGCCCGGTTCATCCATGCCTACAGCGGGCATGGCGTGGTCGAGAGCCCCCTCAGCACCCCTTGGGCGCGCCGGATCGTGGCGCGCTTTGATCTGACCTGAAAGGAGCCATCCGATGGCGACTCTGCTTTTGTCGGCGGCCGGGGCCGCGATCGGCGCCAACTTTGGCGGAGCGATCGTCGGCCTGTCGGGCATGGTGATCGGTCGCGCGATCGGGGCCACGCTGGGCCGGTTGATCGATCAGCGCCTGCTGGGCCTGGGTTCGGGCCGGGTCGAGACCGGACGCATCCAGCGCCTGCAGGTCACCGGCGCGGGCGAGGGCGTGCCGCTGGCGCGGCTCTGGGGGCGGATGCGGGTCCCCGGGCATGTGATCTGGGCCTCGCGGTTCAATGAGATTCCGGGCCGCTCGCGGCGCACCAAGGGCGGATTGGGGCCCAAGGTCACCGAAGAGTCGCGCTTTGTCGTCTCGGTCGCCATCGCCCTGTGCGAGGGCGAGATTTCCGGCATCGGCCGGATCTGGGCTTATGGTGACGAGGTCGCGCGCAAGGATCTGAACCTGCGGATCTATACCGGTCGCATGGACCAGTTGCCCGACCCGGTGATCGAGGCCATCGAGGGTGCGGGCAATGCCCCGGCCTATCGTGGCACGGCCTATGTCGTGCTCGAAGACCTCGACCTCGCGGCTTGGGGCAACCGGATGCCCAACCTCTCGTTCGAGGTGATCCGAGCGGCGCAAGCCGAGGGCGTGACCACATTGCAGCAGGCGGTGCAGGGCGTGGCCTGGCTGCCGGGGTCGGGCGAATACGCACTGGCGACCCAATCGGTGACGCTGGCCGCATTTGGGCCGTCAGAGCCCTTCGGCATCGGCTTTGACCTTGGCGCACAGGCCAACCGCACCCTCGCCAACCAGCATTCGGCCTCGGGCGAGACGGATTTCGTGGCCTCGCTCAATGCCTTGCAGGCCGAGTTGCCGAATGTCGGCTCGGGCCTGCTGATCGCCTCGTGGTTCGGCGATGACCTGCGCTGCAGCGCGTGTACGATTCGGCCCAAGGTCGAATTCGCCGAACGCGATGGCCAGCCGATGCCGTGGCGGGTGGCGGGGCTTACCCGCAGCAGTGCCCAGACTGTTGCCCGGATCGCGGGTGCTCCGGTCTATGGCGGCACGCCCGCCGATGCCTCGATCCTGCAGGCGATCGCCGCGATGAACGCGGCGGGGCAGGCGGTGGTCTTTTATCCCTTCCTGCTGATGGAGCAACTGGCCGACAATAGCCTGCCCGACCCTTGGACCGGTGCGGCCGACCAGCCCATCCTGCCGTGGCGTGGCCGCATCACGCTGTCGGTGGCCCCTGGCCAGCCCGGCACGCCCGACCGCACCCTCGCTGCCGAGGCCGAGGTCGCAGCGTTCTTCGGCACCGCGAGTGCCGCCGATTTCGCCGTCACGCCCGGCAATGTCACCTATTCCGGCCCGGACGAATGGTCCTATCGCCGTTTCATCCTGCACAACGCCGCCCTCTGTGCGGCCTCGGACGGGGTCGAGGCCTTCTGCATCGGCTCGGAAATGCGCGGCCTGCTGCAAATTCGCGGCGACGGCGACAGTTTTCCCGCCGTGGCGCAGATGGTCGCCCTGCTGCACGAGGTCCGCGCGATTCTGGGTGCCGGGGTCAAGCTGACCTATGCCGCCGACTGGAGCGAATACTGGGGCCATGACGCGGGCGAGGGGAACCGCTATTTCCACCTCGACCCGCTGTGGTCCGACCCCGAGCTCGACGTCATCGGCATCGACAATTACATGCCGCTGGCCGATTGGCGCGAGGGCGAGGACCACCTCGACCACCTCGCCGGCTGGCGCTCGACCTATGACCCGGCCTATCTGGCGGCCAATATCGCCGGCGGCGAGGGGTTCGAGTGGTATTACCCCGACGCTCAGGCCCGTGACGCCCAACGCCGCACGCCGATCAGCGACGATCAGGGCGAGGACTGGATCTGGCGCAACAAGGATCTGCGCGCCTGGTGGGAAAACCTGCACACCGAGCGGCTGAACGGCCTGCAGGCCCCGGCGCCGACCAACTGGCTGCCGCGCTCGAAACCCGTGTGGTTCACCGAATACGGCTGCGGCGCCATCGACAAGGGGGCGAACCAACCCAATGTCTTCCTCGACCCGAAATCCTCGGAATCGGTGGCGCCCTACTATTCCACCGGGGCGCGCGACGATCTGATGCAGATGCAATATCTGCGCGCGATGCATGATTTCTGGACCGATCCGGCCAATAATCCGGTCTCGCCACTCTATGGCGGGCCAATGCTGGACTGGTCGCGCAGCCATGCCTGGGCCTGGGACGCGCGGCCCTGGCCGAATTTCCCGGCGCGGGACGATCTGTGGTCGGATGGGGCGAACTGGCTGACCGGGCACTGGCTGACCGGGCGGGCGGCGGCGCAGCCGCTCGCTGCTGTCGTGGCCGAGGTCTGCCAGTCGGTCGGTATCACCGCCTACGACGTCAGTGGGCTCTACGGGCTGGTGCGCGGCTACTCGGTGGCCTCGACCGCCACGGGCCGCGCCGCGTTGCAACCGTTGATGCTGGCGCATGGCTTCGAGGCGTTGGAGCGCGACGGAACGCTGGTCTTCCGCATGCGCGACGGTCGCGATGCACGGGCACTGGATGAGGGCGCGCTGGTCGCCCGCGACAAGGGCGCGCTGGAAACCAGCCGCGCTCCGGACCCCGAAACCGCCGGGCGGCTGCGGCTGACCTATGTCGAGGCCGAAGGCGCGTTCGAGACCCGCGCTGCCGAAGCCGTCCACCCCGAGGACGCCGCCGGCGACACCGCTGAAAGCGAGCTGCCGCTGGCGCTGACCCGTGGCGAGGCTCGGACCGCCGTCAAGCGCTGGTTGGCCGAAGCGCGAATTGCCCGGGATGTTGCGCGCTTTGGCGTGCCAATGTCGTCGGATATTGGCGTTGGCGACGTTGTCACGCTGCACCAGCGGCACTGGCGGATCGACCGGATGGAACTGACCGGTGCCCGCGACTGCGAGGCTGTTCGCATCGAGCCCGGCCTCTATCGCCACCGCGAGTCCTCGGACGATCTGCCGGTGTCCGGGCGAATCGAGGCCGTTCTGCCGGTATTGCCGCTGTTCCTCGACCTGCCGCTGATGCGCGGTGACGAGGTGCCGCATGCGCCGCATCTGGCGGTCACGGGCACGCCTTGGCCAGGCTCGGTGGCGGTCTATGACGCGCCTGCAGCGGGGGGCAGTTTTGCACTGAACGCAACGCTGGGCCTGCGGTCCAGCATCGGCCAGACCCGCACGCCACTGTTTCGCGCCGCGCCGTCGCTGCTGCAACGCGGCGAAGGGGTCGAGGTGGTCTTTACCCCCGGCACCGTCTTGGCCTCGGTCGATGTGGCGGAACTGCAGGGCGGCGCCAATCTGGCGGCGATCAGCACCGGCGGCGAGTGGGAGCTGTTCCAGTTCGCCAGCGCCACGCTGATCGAGCCGGGTGTCTGGCGGCTGTCTGGCCTGCTGCGCGGCCAGTTCGGCACCGAGCCGCTGATTGCCGAGGCCTGGCCGCCCGGCGCGCTGGTGGTGGTGCTCGACGGCGCGCCCGCGCAACTGGATCTGCCCGCTGCCGCGCGCGGCGTGGCGCGGCGCTGGCGCATCGGCCCGGCGGCGCTGGCCTATGACGATCCGGTCTATGTCGAAAGCACCGAAGCCTTTCGCGGCAATGGCTTGCGTCCGTATGCGCCGGTGTTTCTGCGGGCAGAACGCCCTGCGCCGGGGGCCGATCTGGTGGTCAACTGGCGCCGCCGCACCCGCCTCGGCGGCGATTCCTGGGACGGTGCCGAGGTGCCGCTGTCGGAAGAGGTCGAAAGCTGGCTGATCCGCATTCGCGCGGGCGCCAGCGTGGTGCGCGAGGTGACGCAGGCCAGCGCGGGCTTTGTCTATACCCCCGCGATGCAGGCCACCGACGGCGTCATCGGTGCCTTCAGCGTCGAGGTCGCGCAGGTTTCGGCCAGTTACGGGCCGGGGCTGTTCGCGGTGGCGTCGGTCGCGGGCTGATGCGCCCGGTGACGCTGGGCGACCTCGCCGCCGCCGCGCGGGTGCTTCTGGCCCAGCCCGAAGCCCTGCGCCCGGCGGCAATGGCGGCGCTGATTGCCCGGACCGAAGCCGCCGACCATCTGCGGCGGGCCGAGGGGAGGCACCATCCGCTCTATGGCAATGGCACTCTGATGGCAGCGGCGCTGGCACATCGGGTTGCCGAGGCGCCGCCGGGGACGCCTGACTACCTCGCCTGCCTTGCGTTGGCTGCCGAGGCGCTGTTTCGCCACGGGGCTGGAAAATCCGGCTGAAAGGTCTATCTTTGGGCGCAGATCCTGTGACGAGGTGCGCCATGCCCGAAGCCCGAGCCAAACTGACAGCCTTTGATCCGGTCTGGCAGCGTATCTGCGACGAGGCCAATCAGGTCGTGCGTGACGAGCCCCTTCTGGGCGGCGTCATGCACAACAACCTGCTGCACCATCCGACGATGGAGCGCGCGCTGGCCTTCCGCTTTGCGCTGAAACTCGCCTCGGGCGAGATCAGCGAGCAGATCCTGCGCGAGATCGCCGACACCGCCTATGCCAGCGAGCCGCTGCTGGGCGAGGCGGCGCGCGCCGACATCGTCGCCGTGCAGGACCGCGACCCGGCCTGCCATCGGTTCCTGCAGCCGCTGATGTATTTCAAGGGCTATCAGGCGGTGCAGGCCTACCGCGTCGGCCACTGGCTGTGGCAGACCGGGCGGCGCGACATGGCGCTGTTCGTGCAGATGCGGATTTCCGAGATGTTCGGCGTCGATATCCACCCCGCAGCCCGCATCGGCAAGGGCATCATGATCGACCACGCCCATTCCATCGTTATCGGCGAAACCGCGGTGGTGGGCGACAATGTGTCGATGCTGCATTCGGTGACACTGGGCGGCACCGGCAAGGAAGACGGCGACCGCCATCCAAAGATCGGCGACGGCGTGCTGATCGGCGCGGGGGCCAAGGTGCTGGGCAATATCACCGTGGGGGCGAACAGCCGCATCGCGGCGGGTTCGGTGGTGCTGAACGATGTGCCCTGCTGCAAGACGGTCGCTGGGGTGCCAGCCCGCATCGTTGGCGAGGCGGGCTGTGCGCAACCGGCGCTGTCGATGGATCACCGGCTGGTCGAGTAGCTATTCGACCACCTCGGTGCAGGGGATGCGCTGAACGTTGTCGACCGCTTGACCTGACGCCAGGTCGGCGAGTTCGGCCTTGCCGTGCAGATGGGTGATCCAGACCAGACCGCCGCCGACGTGCACATGACCGTCGAGCGTCGTCTCGAAAATCTGCTGCATTTCGATCTCCTGCGCGCCGAGCGTGACATACACGGTCCCGCCCATCACGGCGACATAGCTGACCGCGCGCCCGTCCTCGCACAGAAACTGCCGCGGTTCGGTCGGCCCGTCGGCGATGACCTGAGTATCATCCGCCCGACATCCGCTGATACCGACGGCCAGCACGATCAAGGACAGTGGCAGGATTCGCATGGCGTTCTCTCCTCTATCAAAGCCATGCAATAGTATAAGGCCCGCCAAAGAGGCGGGCCTTGCTTTGTATCAAGCGGATGACCTCAGGCCAGCATGGCCAGCGGATTTTCCAGATTCTCGATGATCGCCGACAGGAACTCGGCCCCCAGCGCGCCGTCGATGACGCGGTGATCGACGGACAGGGTCATCGACATGACCGTGGCAACGCCCAAGGAGCCGTCAGCCTTGACCACCGGCTGCTTGATCCCCGCGCCAACCGCCAGGATCGACCCATGCGGCGGGTTGATGACGGCGTCGAAATTCTCGATGCCGAACATGCCGAGGTTGGAAATCGCAAAACTGCCGCCCTGATATTCCTGCGGCGCCAGCTTGCGCGAGCGTGCACGGGTCGCCAGATCCTTCATTTCCGCCGACAAGGCGCTGAGGGATTTCAGATGCGCATCCTTCAGCACCGGCGTGAACAGCCCGCCATCAATCGCCACCGCCACCGCCACGTCGGACGGTTTCAGCCGCAGCATCCGGTCGCCGGCCCAGACGCTATTCGCCGCCGGGACCTTTTGCAGCGCCAAAGCGCAGGCCTTGATGATGAAGTCGTTGACGCTCAGCTTGATGCCGCGCGCCGAGAGCTGCCCGTTGAGCTGCTCGCGGAAGGCCATCAGCGTATCCAGTTGCACCGAGCGGCGCAGATAGAAATGCGGGATGGTCTGCTTGGCTTCGGTCAGGCGGGCGGCGACGGTCTTGCGCATGCCGTCCAGCTTGACCTCTTCAAAGGCGCGGCCTTCGTAGAGTTTCATCACGGCATTCGCGTCGACCGGCTTGGGCGCAGCCGCAGCCGCCGCCACGGCGACCGGGGCCGGGGCCGGGGTTGCGGCCGGGGCGGGCGCAGCTTTGGGCGCCGCGCTGGCGCCTTCCACATCGGCCTTGACGATGCGGCCATGCGGGCCTGAACCCGCGACGGTGCTCAGGTCCAGCCCCTTGTCCTTGGCGATCCGCCGCGCCAGCGGCGAGGCCAGCACGCGAGCGCCGGTTGCCACTGGGGCAGGCGCAGCAACCGCAACCACCGGCGCGGCGACAGCCGCCGCCACCGGGACCGCCGCCTTTTTCGGCGCGACCACGGCATCCGCCGCGTCGCCCTCTTCCAGCAGCACGGCGATGGCGGTGTTGACCTTCACCCCCTCGGTTCCGGCGGCGATCAGGATCTTGCCCATCACCCCCTCGTCGGTGGCTTCGAACTCCATCGTCGCCTTGTCGGTTTCGATCTCGGCGAGGATCTGGCCCGATTTGACCACATCCCCCTCCTTGACCAGCCATTTGGCCAGCGTCCCCTCCTCCATCGTGGGCGAGAGCGCGGGCATCAGGATTTCCACGGGCATCACGGCCTCCTTAACGGTAGGTGACTTTTTTCACGGCGGCGATCACCTCGTCGGTGGTCACCAGCGCCAGTTTTTCCAGGTTCGCCGCATAGGGCATCGGCACGTCCTTGCCGGTCAGGTTGATGACCGGGGCGTCCAGATCATCGAACGCCTGCTCCATCACCACCGAGGTGATGTAGTTGCCGACCGAGGATTGCGGGAAGCCTTCCTCGACCGTGACCAGCCGGTTGGTTTTCCGCACGGAGGCGAGGATCGCGGCCGTGTCCATCGGGCGGATGGTGCGCAGGTCGATCACTTCGGCCTCGATCCCGTCCTTGGCCAGCGCTTCGGCGGCGGCGAGGGCATAGGTCATCCCGATGCCAAAGCTGACAATCGTCACGTCCCGCCCGGCACGCGCCACGCGGGCCTTGCCGATCGGAATGGTGAAATCCGCCACATCCGGCACATCGAAGGTGCGGCCATAGAGGATCTCGTTTTCCAAGAACACCACCGGGTTCTGATCGCGGATCGCGGCTTTCAGCAGGCCCTTCGCATCGGCGGCGCTGTAAGGCATCACCACCTTCAGCCCCGGGATATGCGCATACCACGCGGCATAGCACTGGCTGTGCTGGGCGCCCACCCGCGCCGCAGCGCCGTTCGGGCCACGGAACACGATGGGGCAGGGCAACTGCCCGCCGGACATATAGTTCGTCTTGGCGGCCGAGTTGATGATGTGGTCGATGGCCTGCATGGCAAAGTTGAAGGTCATGAACTCGACAATCGGGTTCAGACCGCCCCAGGCCGCACCCACCGCCAAACCGGCAAAGCCGATCTCGGTGATCGGCGTGTCGATCACCCGGCGGGCGCCGAATTCATCCAGCAGCCCCTGACTGATCTTGTAGGCGCCCTGATATTCGCCGACTTCCTCGCCCATCAGGAAGACATTGGGATTGCTGCGCATTTCCTCGGCCATCGCCTCGCGCAGGGCCTCGCGCACGGTCATCGACTTCATCGGCGTGCCTTCGGGCCAATCCGGCGTGGTCGAAACCACGGCGGCAACCGGCGCAGCCGCAGCCACGGGGGCGGCGGCGACCGGGGCAGCAGCGGCCTTTGGCGCCGGGGCGGCCTCGGCGCTTTCGCCCTCTTCCACCATCACGGCGATGGGGGTGTTGACCTTCACGCCTTCGGTGCCCGCCGCGACCAGCAGCTTGCCGACGATGCCTTCGTCAACCGCCTCGAACTCCATCGTCGCCTTGTCGGTTTCGATCTCGGCCAGGATCTGGCCGGATTTCACCACGTCGCCCTCTTTGACCAGCCACTTGGCCAGCGTGCCTTCCTCCATCGTGGGGGAGAGCGCGGGCATCAGGATCTGCGTTGCCATCTGGTTCCCCCCTCAGGCGTAAATGTCGGTCCAGAGCTCGCTCAAGGCGGGCTCGGGGCTGTCTTTGGAGAATTCGGCGGCCTCGTTGACGATGGACTTGATGTCCTTGTCGATGGCCTTGAGGTCCTCGTCACTGGCAAGGCCCCCGGTCAGCAGCATCTCGCGCACGCGCTCAATGGCGTCACGCTCGCTGCGCATCTTCTCGACCTCTTCGCGAGTGCGGTATTTCGCCGGGTCCGACATCGAATGACCGCGATAGCGATAGGTCATCATTTCCAGGATATAGGGCCCGTCGCCGGCGCGGCAGGCGGCGATGGCCTTTTCGGCGGCGGCCTTGACGGCCAGCACGTCCATGCCGTCAACCATCTCGCCCTTGATGCCGTAAGCTGCGCCGCGTTCCCACAGGTTGGGGGACTTCGTCGCGCGCTTGGTGCTGGTGCCCATGGCATACTGATTGTTTTCAATCACATAGACAACCGGCAGGTTCCAGAGTTCGGCCATGTTATAGCTCTCGTAAACCTGGCCCTGGTTCGCCGCGCCGTCGCCGAAATAGGCGAAGGTGACGTTGTCGTTGCCCTTGTACTTGTCCGAGAACGCCAGCCCGGTGCCCAGCGGCACCTGCGCGCCGACGATGCCGTGCCCGCCGTAAAAGTGCTTTTCCCGGCTGAACATGTGCATCGAGCCGCCCTTGCCGCGCGAATAGCCGCCCGCGCGTCCGGTCAGTTCGGCCATTACGCCCTTGGGGTCCATGCCGCACACCAGCATGTGCCCGTGGTCGCGATAGCTGGTGATGCGCTTGTCGCCATCCTTGGCGGCCGCTTCGATGCCCACCACCACGGCTTCCTGGCCAATGTACAGGTGGCAGAACCCGCCGATCAGGCCCATGCCGTAAAGCTGACCGGCCTTTTCCTCGAATCGA
>Ga0209573_1003309_pt1 | contig 18012 bp, 13 predicted proteins | sample TNRBio252014_DNA_FD_185870 | JGI IMG/M metagenome (GOLD analysis project Ga0209573, IMG submission 185870) | Wastewater treatment Type I Accumulibacter community from EBPR Bioreactor in Madison, WI, USA - TNR Reactor_6/25/2014_ DNA (SPAdes)... | ecosystem: Engineered > Bioreactor > EBPR >...
GGGCGAGCACGGATCTCGCATGGGGGTCGTATCGCGGAGCTCTTCACTTATGCGCAATCAACTCATCCGGGTATATCCGCTGATTTGTCGTTCCCCAGCCAGGGCTCGGTCGGCTTGTGCAAAATCCAGTTGAAATTCGGCATCAGCGGGACCAACGTCCGCAGAAGCGGCACTGGGAGCGCCCTCATCCATGCGAGCCGCTTATCGAGTGTGAGGTCATCGGGTCTGTGCAGAACAAGCTCAAGGGTCAGGTCACGTATTTTGAAACGGCTCCAAAGCTTTTTCAGACCCCACCAACTGCGTGACCGTTCATAATACGAGTCGCCTCGCCCGAACAGGCGAAGATACCCCCCTGCGAGTTGCGCAGGTAACCAATGCAGGAAAGGCAGGAAGTAATGTGGCTCTATGGGGTATGTCCAGTTGGGGCCACTAAAGAAAACGACCCCGCCGGGGCGCAGAACACGATAGATCTCAGCTGCCAACTGCTCGGCGTCGGGAACATGCTCGTACACCTGTGCACAGATCACGATATCGATCGCCCCATCTCCAATGGGCAATCGCATGGCATCGATCTGGGAAAACATCAGGTCTTTATCGGCGCCACGTGGGGCATGGCGTAGAGCGGGGAGATCAAAGTCCCCACCAAGTACCCTGCCCAATAACGGGGCAAGTTCTGCCGTGATGATCCCTGACGAACACCCGACATCGAGACACGTGGCCGTCTCGAGTGCGAATCCCGCATGCTCCCGCAGAACAGCTGCGATCTTGCGAGCTTTGCGCTTGCGGCCTTCTAGATCACGAACACCTTCGTGTTGGTCGTAAAAAGCGGTCTGATATCCACGGGAAGGGGGTGTTGCCATAGTCAGTACGCTTCTTCGACTGAGACGACGGGAGTCGATCCAATCATTGCCATCTACGGAGCCGTGGAGTATATCCGGATCTCGTAATCTCCATCGGCGAATATCTTGACTGGCGTGAATGTTGTAAACAGAGCCTCGTACCGAGCTATCTCAGCCGCGTACAGGTCGGGTTCGGCAAAAAACCGTGCAAACATCCCCTGGCTAAACACAAGGTAATCGACATCTTCGGAAAGGTACCACTCCAAATTCTGATCACTGAGCCGAACCACTCCTTGGACCTGAAACCGATTTGGATCGGCATAGGGCGAATATGCCTCCAAAGCTATTCGTGACCCCTGAGGCAGGTTGGCCTCTATCCAAGCCCGGGCCGTTTCACGACTGTCTATCGTGGCCAGTCCCTGAGCATCTTGAACCGATCGCGCAACAGGCCACGTGATTGTTCCGAGAACAATCGCGACAGCGCCCACGAAGGTCACGACGCCCAAACGATTGGCTTTTCGTGCACTCCAGGCGAGGTCGATGACAGACCAAAGCAGACAAGCGGCACTCAAAGCCAGAAAGGGAATCAACGGCAGAAAGGTCCGTGCATTCCGAGCGGTCGCCGAACTAATGACAAGAAAATAGGGCACAGAAAAGCCAAATACAAGTAAGCGCGCCCTGTCACGTCTCAACAGACCACGGACGAACTCGAGTGTCGATACAAGCAGAACCGGACCCTCAACAGTCCACGAATAGCCTAGATAATACTCAAGAGCTCTCCCCATTCCCGCTGCGCTGGTGCCGCCTGAGGCGAACATGTAATGTGAGATGATGAACCTGGAATCACGGAAGAACACTCCAGCATCCAGGAGCATAAAGGGATTCAACAACACGAATGTGATACCAGTTAAAGCCAGAGCCGTGAACAAGCGTACATCGCGCCAACTACGCCACCCGTTCTTGAACATGTGCCCGACGATCAGTGTCGCGCCTATCAACCCGCCATGGTACATCGTCGACGCAGCTAATCCACAGCCTATACCACCGAGGACGTAGTCAATCCAGGAACCACGCTGAAACACGCGCACGATCGCCCAAAACGTCACCAGGAGAAAGAAAGTCAGGATGACATGAGGAAACATGTATCGACTATATTCGGCATGTGTTGGAGAAAATGCCACCGCCAATGAGGCAAGCGCACCGACACGCCAATCCCCTGTCAATCGACGCCCCAAAACACCGGTCATCGCTACGGCTGCAACCCCAAAAACAGCAGTCAAGCTGCGGCCCATCCAAAAGGCCGAGGGCAAGGGTGTATAGCCTACGCCCATGACGATCACCTGTGCACCCTGGATATCGGAAGGGCTATTCAGTACCCCCGCGAGATAACCAATGGCCGTGTACGGAACATAGGCCAAGGCATTCAACAAGAAAAACAGGGTGGGATAGAAAAAGAACCCAGGATTAGGGTCCCCGGTCAAAAACATCCGCTGAACGATATCCACGTAGTGAGGTTCGTCGGGATAATACGTATAGGGTAGACCTTTTCCGATCACAGAGAAACGAAGCACGGCTGCGAGTAGCGAAACAACAACCAGAATCAACCAAAACCGCCATTCGGGTTGGCGAGAACGATCTACTGTTTTCATTGCTCGATCCATATGACTCTCACGATTCTGTCACCCCCACGCTCGCCCCGCCCTTCTGTGCCAACACGGTATATCCCATCGCGAACAGCCCCTGTCGATCTACTAGCCTATCGAGGGTCGAGGCTGGGTAGACTAGCAGCCAGCGATTGAGATGCCAGAATACGGTCCGGACGATCGGCATGCCCCACACCATCCCCAACAGGATTGTCGATATCTGATGGCTCAGAAACGAAAACAGGCCTCCACGCACTCGACACTGGATCAACTCGAACCCACCGTGCGCGAGTAATCGCTCGACACCGTGTCGCGTATATCGGTAGTAATCATGCGGCAGATCGTGCAGCCGACTGAGATGCGGTACCGAGAGCACCAGCAAGCCCCCGGGTCTCAACACCCGTCCCATTTCCCGCATAGCCTTGAATGGATCAGGGACATGCTCAAGCACCTCCAGGCACAATATACTGTCATATGCGCCATCCGCGATCATGGTCATCGATTGTGCGTCTGCGACATATCGCACCCGCTCCGATCGCGGAAAGGCATCGAGCCCATCGTAAACATCGACCAACGGCGCGAGCTCGGCGTGAAACGGCATATCACCGCACCCAACGTCAAGCAAACGCCCTCGGAGATACGACCGAGCCAACGGCAAACTAACGATCAACTGACTATATGCCGCCGCTGAAAAGTGATGTTTACGCGACGTTCCAGCCAGATCTCGCTCAAGTTTTTGCCGGCTCTTTTTGAGATAGTTGAGCATCTTGACCAACTGCTGAAGAATTCCGAGTCGATCAGTGCCGAGAATTCTCAGCGCGTCCACTCACTCCGGCTGGTGGCCGCCGGCCCGTGCGACGTGCTAGAGCATCCTCGAAGACTTCCTGAAGTCGCGCCGCCACCTTTTTCCAGGTCCAGCAGTTCTGCTCGACATGCTGCCGCGTCTGACGCTGCAACACCGCCCAGGCATCCGGATCGTCCAACAGATTGATAATCTCCCGCGAAAGATCGATAGGATCTCGGGGTTTCACCAGGACACCGACGTTTTGGGAAACGATGTCAGGTATCCCTCCTACGCGGCTTGCCACGCAGGGCGTACCCGACGCCAGAGCCTCCAACAAAACAATCCCCAACGCCTCTTCTTGCGAGGGCAAGACAAACAGCTTGGCGCGCTTCATCCACTGGGCAATTTGCGCCTGTGACTGAGGGCCGATAAAGTCGACAAAATCGCTCAGCCCAAGGTCATTGGCCAGCGCTTCGAGGCGACTTCGTTCGGGGCCTTCTCCGACAACAGCCAGGCGCGTATTGGGATGGCGGCCCAGGATAGCAGGCAACGCCTGCAAAAGATGGTGAGCGCCTTTGCGCTCGATCAGCGAGCCCACAAACAGCAAAAGGGGTTCGCGTTGCGGAGCACCGGGTGCGAACCGATCCAGATCGATCCCGTCCGGGATCACTTCGATGGAGCCTGACCGAACGCCCAGTCCGGCAGCGGCTTCTGCCAAATCCCGGCTCACTGCGATGACATGCGCACTGCCGCGCAGAACCGCGCGGGTAAGCGATCTCACACCCAGAATCCCTGGCGCGATATAGACATCGCTGCCATGCAGGGTCAGGACAAACGGTGTGCCTGTTATAAACGACGCCAGCCAGGCTGCAAGCCCGGCGAGCGTCCAATGTGCATGGATGACATCGACTTCACGACCATGGATGACCGCGGCCAGAAACATCGCGCCCACCAATGGTAGAAAACGCAATCGCGCCCACAAACCGGACCGCCAGGCCGCCGGGAGCCCGCCCCCCATATCTTGCAGTTGCTCAAAGCGCTCTGGCCAAAAGTACCGCACGCGATGGACCGGAATCGCCTCGACGTCTTCGTGCGTTCTCGTTCCTGGTCCATGCAGCGTAACCACCCGAACCGCAATGTCGCGATCCCTCAGGGCCCGGGCGGTCTCCAGCATCGAGGGCCCCCGGCTGTCGTTTGGCCAGCGCGGGAAGGCCGTCGTCAGGATAGCGACCCGCAGTTTCTGTCGTTGCACGCCCACGCTAGCCGACCCCTTGACGCGCACGCGAGTCTCGTTCGCGGCTCAACTCCAAACGCTTGATGCGATACAGGGTTTCCTCAGTCAAACGGCGGTTAGCGGCAATCAAGTCCGCCAGGACGCCGAACATCAAGATCAAGATCCCGATGATCAAAGAGGTCCCCCCGATAAACACCGACTGCAAGAGCCTGGCAACGCCTTCGCCCAGATATCCCAACAGATACAGCACGGCAAAGCGCCCGAGCAGCCCCAGACCAACCAGGATAAAGGGCAGGCTCAACACGCCAAAGGTGCGCAATGGTTCATAGATCGCGTAGATGCGCAAGATCGTGGCGGCTGAGCGCTTGACGTACTCCCATTGACTGCGCATCAATCGCGAGGGGCGTTTCACCGGGTTGACATTGACCTGGACATGTGCGACGCGCAGCCCTTTTTTGCTCGCCTGGATCAGCGTCTCGAGGGTGTAGGTGTACCGCGTGAACAACTGCAGACGCAGCGCGGCATCCCGCGTATAGGCGCGAAAACCCGAAGTCGCATCCGGCACCGGTGTTCCGGCAGCTTGCGCCACCACCCAGCTTCCAACCCGTTGCAACAACCGCTTCGACCACGAAAACTCGGGGTTGAAGCCGGGTTTTCGGTCGCCGACAACAAGATCGGCCTGACCATCTAGGATCGGCCTCACAAGGTTCGGTATCTCCTCGCCCGGATATTGATTGTCGCCATCGGTATTGACGATGATATCGGCCCCGGCCGCTAACGCGGCCTGCAAACCGCTCTCGAATGCAGCCGCCAGGCCACGCCGCTGCGGATGACGCACGATGAATTGCACACCATGCGCTCGGGCGACCTCGGCCGTGCCATCGGTGCTGCCGTCATCGATCACCAATACCGAGACGCTGGCGATGCCGGGGATCTGTCGGGGCAAAGCCGCGAGCGTGGTAGGCAGAGTTTCAGCCTCATTGAGGCAAGGGATCTGGATGAGCAGCAATGGCTGTGGATTCATAAACGCGGCCAGGGTCATACAAGATGTCGATAAGGTCCGTGTTCACCATCCCGCGAACAACGCACGAGATTTTCGCAAGACGAGGATCACCGAGAGCACATACACCAAAACGATCCCGGGCACCCAACCGATGGACCCGGCAATCCCTGGTCGGCCAGCCGCGATCTGTCGAGCCACAGACGGGATCATGGCTCCAAGCTGACTATTGTAATCCAGCCTGAAGACCAGATCGCCGGCCGTTGTCGGACGCAATAACCGCCCCTCGCTGTACATATCCAAGGTGTGCGCGGCAACTCGAAGCGGAACCCCGTCCGTAGACACATCCAACACGTAGGTCCGCTCTGCCGAATCGGGGAGGTTCGGCAAAGCGAACCAAAGCCCTTGCGCTTCGGGCCCACAGGGCTCAATGCATGGTCCTGCGGTCGCGGAGAAAGGCTGGGTCACGGCAACGACCAGCGTCAGAGTATTGGCCTCACGCACAACGAGCGTCACGGGTTGCTCGTCAGGCGGATAAGGTGCTTCAACCCGTAGCGCGACGGCAGTCAACCCTGGATGGTGGCTAGTGATCGATTGCTGCGCTGTCTCATCTGCCGAAGTAAGCACCACAACGTCACTGCTGGGCTGTGTCGTAGAGAGCAACACATCCTGTGCAGACAACCACAGGGATCCAAAAACCAGCGCTGCGGCGATGAACCACAAGGATCTCATGCGTAGAAGAATGGGATCATAACAAAGAGCCATGCATACACATCGAGCACCACCGCCAAGCCGACGAGGGCTTGCAGCCCGAATGCGATCCAACGACGCGGCCACAAAGTCGACCATCCGATCACGCTGAGAGCACCCCAGGCGCCCAAGGCTGGAAAAAAGTAGCGCCCAGTCAGGATATAGAACTCAGGCATCACCAGATGTTGCGCCAACAAAAGCGAAAAAGTGAAAGCCATACTGGCCATCAGAACCAACGAGAGGATCAACCGTCGTTGAGTTTCGCGATCACGCCATTGACGCACCCAGATCACGGCCTGGACGACCATGCCGAGAGCAACCAGCAACGAATACCATCGCAAGAGGCTGATCGCAGTCAGTCCGAGCGGTGCACGCATCCAGCCAAACCACCCCCAGAATGAAAGGGTAAAGAACATGAGTCGCGAGTACCAGTTCTGCCAGGGCTGGTTGAACACATCGGACAGAGCATTCGAAAGCGTGATCAAGAAATCCGCCGGCAACTGGACCCGCCACGTGAGGGCGGGTGGAAGCACAGGGTGGAAGCCGATCAACAGACCCGCTCCAACTATCACTCCCAGAACGATCAAGACCAACGACCATCCGATCCAGCGACGCCATGATCGTCCTTCGGTTGCCCACCGCATACCCTGAAAAAACATGCCTATCACGACAAAACCAACCGCCGCGTAACCTGTGCGCTTGGATAGAACCGATCCGATGGCGCACACACTCGCGAGCAGCCACCACCAACGGGTGGTGGCTGATGTGCTCTGGTAATCATTGTGAAGGGCGCGCAGTACGCCAAGAAGGGTCAATGTCGCGAGTGGCGTCACAAGGTTGTCGTCATTGAGCGATGCGCTGATGAACATCGCCATGGGGTGCAAGGCGACAAGCGCTGCCGCTGACCAGGCCAGGGCTCGATCGCGCTGCAAGTCAGTGTTCAGAATCGTTCGTGCGATCCCGTAGACAGCCGCCACGGTCACGACCATCAATGCCGACGACCAGACTCGTAGAGCGAATGCTTGCGCCTCAAGTGGCCACGACCTGGTCAACCCATACACCGGAAACAAATAGCGATAGTACAGACCACCTGCTCGAGTGAGGAGGCGCCCATTGGGCTCCACCTCCTGAAAATAGCCACGGATCGGCCAGTCGTTATAGTCCCAGATCCGGTACTTACTCGCGTTGTCCCATACCGAGGCATACACCTCTGGAAGCACAGGGATCGATTCAGGAAAGAACTGCGGGTCGACGGCCAAGGCTGCCATGTAATGGTAATGCGTGGGCTCATCAGGTGCCAGCCAAGGAGGGCTGAGAAATGCATACAGAATCCCGCGCACCATGGCGAGCACCAGCAACACCTGAATCGGTTTGCTTTGGCCCAGCTGTCGCTTGATTCCAGAAAGCCAGGAATACGACATGTTGCTATTGTGCCATGAAACCCGGAGAGGTCAGGTCAAAAGACCTGCTTATATCAACAAAGAGGCCTCCGGGAAACCCCAGAGGCCTCTTCCGCACCTTGCAAGGATCGAATGATCACTGACATGCGCGCACGATCAAGGGTTCATTAGGCGCAACTTGCACGCTGACCTGCCCATTGACAGTTCCGTCGCGGTCACCGACGCCACCGTCACTGATCTGCGTAACGATGTTCATGCGTGTGATCGTCCGGGCGCAACCCTGCCCAAAGGCCACGTTGGTCGTTGCGCTATTCGCCCAGACCACAACCACCTGCTCTGGACCATCGATATACACAAAACCTTGCGTCCCAGGCGCGCCGAGATCTCGCTGATAGCGGGCACCATCCAACTGCTCGGCCACAACCCGATAAGCTGTGTAGGCAGGCTTTGCTGAGTTGAGGTCAGTACCGCGGAAGAGCCCATAGGCATTGGCTGCCAGATCGGCCGGTGGAACATTGACCATGTCGAAGACCATGAACCAGTGCATCTGCGAAATACCCGCGGCCAACCCATACGAGTATTGCTTGATCACGTTTTGGGCCTGAGAGATCTCAGCAACGCCGCCTTGACTGCTCCGCGACAACTCGGTGACTACCAGAGGCAGATGCCCGATTCCTGCAGCAGTCATGATTTGTCGAACACTCGTCGCTTTGTCTCTGAGACTTGGCCAACGTTGCGGGGTAAGCCCGAAGTCATTGAATGCGACGCCATCGATATAGGCTGATGCTCCGCCTGGCTTTGTGTTAAGACGGGCGAATACACTCGGCAAAAAGCTTCGCACAAAGGGCCCAGGCGAATACTCATCATCACCGAAACGCTCATAAGCGACAGCGCCAGGCATCACCTTGGCAAGGGAATTGGCACTCTTGATCGCCTGGGATGCAGAAGCAAGACCATCTGCATACTGTGTAGGCGCATTTCCCCAACTATAGATGCCATCCGGCTCGCCAAAGAACAACCAATAGTCGACACGCGGGTACCCATTCATGCCGTTGTAGCGAGACGCAAGCGCACTGACGGCGTCAGCCAGGTCGTCGTACATATCCGGCTTCAATGGGCCGCGTGGGTTGTTGGGATCGATCGTCGCCCACGAAGGGCTATGGTCGAACAACACGACTAGCTGCATACTCTTGGCCGTCGCTGCCGCGATTTTCGCATCCATGGATGAGAAGTCATAGACGGCATCCTGGGTCGGCTCCAGATCCACCCAGCGGAAGTTCGTAAAGATCAGATCGGCCCCTGCGGTTTGCATCGCCGATAGACCACGGGGGTCGTCGACCGCATCGAACATCGAGATCCCAAACGGCGATTGGTAGCTCACATCCGAATAGCGCGTCACGGAGGGTAGATAGAGCGTCTGATTGGTCTGCAACGCCGGAGCCGCGATCGCGGCAGGGACAGCAGCCTGTGTCACGGAGAGCAGAAGCAGGCTCGCCGTCGCCAGCCGCCAGGCAATGTTTTTGGCGGGCACTGTCGATTTATCTGTTGACTTGGGTCTGTCGATCATGATCATCCTTTCGTCACGGGCGCGCCGAGTGTCCATCGCAGGCCAGGGCTGGTCACTCGATGCGAAACGCCGGGCGCTCCAGATAGCGCCTCAGGCTCTGCGCCGCACGATCCCGCGCCGAAAGGATCGGCTCGGACACCGGCCACGCGATCGCCAGATCGGGGTCGTCCCAGGCGACCGACCCCTCGGCCCCGGGCACATAATATGCCGAACACTTGTAGTGCAGGTCGGCGATCTCGGAGAGCACGACAAAGCCATGCCCAAAGCCGACAGGCACGAGGATCTGGCGCATGTTCTCGTCGTTCAATTCGACACCGACCCATTGGCCGAAGGTCGGCGAACCCACGCGCAAGTCGACCACCACGTCATAGATCGCGCCGCGCGCGCACCGCACCAATTTGGCCTGCGGTGCGCTCAGATCCTGAAAGTGCAGACCGCGCAGCACCCCGCGCCGCGAGCGCGAGTGATTGTCCTGTACGAAGTCGGTCGGGATGCCAAGCTCGCGAAAACCCTGCTGATGAAAGCTCTCGATGAAGAACCCGCGCTCATCACGCGGGTATTCGGTTTCAATCACAAGGACGTCCGCCAACGCTGTCTTTTCAATTCGGAATTTCATGAAGGTGCCTGATCCTGATACGAAAGTCCACTCTACGCGAGAAATGTGCGCACAGCAACTCCCCCCAGTACCATCCCCTATCTCGACTACGCAATTCTAACCAGTTGCCGCTTTGAGCCGCGTAGGTGGAACACGGGCTCGTACTGAACTGAGGCACCGCTCGGTCGCGGGCCCGATGTCGACCTATAATCGGCTCAGATGGTCGCCGAAATCGCTGTCAACGTCGCGAGTCTGGTCGGTACGTTTCACTTTTATGTCCCTCGGGATCTGGAAGGGTCTCTACAAGCCGGACATCTTGTGACCGTGCCGTTCAGCGGTCGCGACGCTCAGGGCGTCGTCGTAGGCCTGCACGACGACCCACCCGATGATCTTCCGATCGAACGCCTGCGACCGATCATCGACCTGATCGACCCCGCCCCCGTGCTCACGCGCGCGCAGCTCGATCTCGCCTACTGGATCAGCCATACATACCTGACCCCGCTGATCGATGCGATCACGTTGATGTTTCCGCCGGGCCTCGCGCGCCAGGCTGAAACTGTGTTCTGCCTGGCCGCGGACGACGAAGACGGGAGCGCGGCAACCGGCAGCCCGGAAGTGCGTTCGCCTTCGCCCTTGCAGGTGAATCTGCTGGCCTTGCTCGAAAAACGCGGCGGGTCGCTGCGCTCAGGCCAGATCGACCACGCCCTCCCCCGCCAGAACTGGAGAACCACTGCCCAAGCCCTGGTTCGCGCCGGCCGCCTGACGAAATTCACGCGGCTCGAGGCGCCGGCGCTGCGCGCAAAACAGATCCGCACAGCGAGATTGATCGCCGAGGCCGCCCTGCTCGCCCAGGTTCGCGAGCACCTCTCACGCTCCGCCGCTAAACAAGAACGGCTCACAGCCGCCCTCGACTTCCTCGCCGAGCAGGCCCGACCGGTCGATGTGGCCTGGGTGTACGCCGCCTCCGGATGCAGCCTTGCCGATCTGCGCGATCTGGCCGAGCGCGGCCTGGTCGACCTCGCCGACGCCGAGGTCTGGCGCGACCCACTGGCCGGGCGCGAGTTTGTGGCTGAGGCGGCGCCGCCTCTGACGGCCGCCCAGGCCTCGGCCTGGGAGCGCATCCGCCCGGCGCTCGCCGGAACCGACTCCGGCGCCTTTCTGCTCCACGGCGTCACGGGCGCCGGCAAGACCGAGATCTATCTCAGCGCGCTCGAGGCCGTGCTGGCGCAGGGCCGTCGCGCAATCGTGCTCGTGCCCGAGATCTCGTTGACTCCGCAGACCGTCCGACGCTTCGCGGCCCGCTTCCCGGGCCGCATCGCCGTCTGGCATTCGCAACTCAACGAGGGCGAGCGCTACGACACATGGCGCCGCGCCCGCGCCGGCCTGGTCGACGTCATCATCGGAGCGCGGAGCGCGCTTTTCGCGCCTCTGCCCGGGCTCGGCTTGATCGTGCTCGACGAAGAACACGACGAGGCCTACAAACAAGATCCGCCCCAGGGCGTCGCCTACCATGCGCGCGAAGCTGCCTTGCATTACGCCAAACAGATCGGCGCCGTTTGCCTGCTCGGCTCGGCCACACCCGATGTGGCGACCTACTTTCGAGCGCGGCGTGGCGAACTGACCTTGCTCGAACTCCCACGCCGCGTGATGGGCCACACGCAGAAGATCCAGGAGCAGGCCGCGCGCCTCAACCTGACTTCGGTATTTCGCCCGGCCGGCGAGCTCGCTCAATCGATCGACCTCCCCCCGGTTGAGGTCGTCGACATGCGTCAGGAACTGCGGGTCGGCAACCTCTCGAGCTTCAGCCGACGGTTGAGCACGGCCCTGCACGAGACCCTGTCTGCCCGCCGTCAGGCCATCCTCTTTCTCAATCGCCGCGGCTCGGCGAGTTTCGTGTTCTGTCGCGATTGCGGTCAACCACTGAAGTGCCCGAACTGCGAGACGCCGCTGACGCACCACGCGGGAGCGCGCGAGTTACAGTGCCACCACTGCGGGCACCACGAGCCCCAACCCGAGGCCTGCCCGAAGTGCAACAGCCGCAGGGTGAAGTACTTTGGGCTCGGCACCGAAAAACTCGTCGACGAGGTGCGCGCGGCCTTCCCCGAGGCCACCGTGGTGCGTTGGGATCGTGACGTGACGCGCACCCGCGGCGCCCATGAATTGATCCTGCATCAGTTCACATCCGGACAGGCCGATGTGCTTGTCGGGACTCAGATGATCGCCAAAGGGCTAGACCTGCCGTTGGTCACTCTGGTCGGCGTGATCTCGGCCGACGTCGGCCTGGGCCTGCCCGACTTCCGCGCGACGGAGCGGAACTTTCAACTGCTTACCCAGGTCGCGGGCCGTGCCGGGCGCAGCCTGCTCGGCGGCCAGGTCATCCTGCAGACGTTTCAGCCCGAGCACTACGCGATCCAGGCCGCCTCAGCGCACGATTACGCCGGCTTCTACGCACGCGAGATCGCGTACCGAAAGGACCTCGGCTATCCGCCTTTCCGCCGCCTGATCCGTCTGCTCTACAGACACACCCAGGCCGAGCGCGCCGAGGCCGAAGCCGGCGTGGTCGCCGCACAGCTGCGCATGCGCATTAAAGATCAGAAAATCGTCGGGGCAGAGCTTGCCGGACCGGCGCCGGCATTTTTCGGTAAAATCGGTCTTGAATACCGCTGGCAGATTTTGGTGCGCGCTCCTGATCCCGCCACCCTGGTGCGCGGCCTTCCTTGACGGCACTATAGTCGATCCATACCAAGCATCGAAACATCGTGCGCGTCCGCTCAGCGATCTGCTGGCTCACCATCGAAAGGGCTCCATGCGCAAAGTGCTCTGGTTGCCGGTGATCTTGTTCATCGCGAACTTCGGTAGCTTCGCCTATGCCCACCTCGCGCGCTATGTGCTGGCGCTTCAGAACCCCTACGGGCTGGCCGCCGCGCCGCCGGATCTTGTGACACTCTACGGTGATCATCTGGCCCGCATGGCAGGCGGTGATTTCGGGCGCCTGCCCGTCGGGTCACAGCCGCCGATCCTGGGTACACTCCTTGAGGGCATGGCCGCCAGCCTGGGGTTGGTCGGCCTCGCCTTCGGTTTGAGCGCCGTGGTCGGCGTCGCGCTCGGGATCGCCGCGGCGCAGGTCGATCCACCCCGCCTCGGTGGCTGGCTTGCGCCGTTGACGAGTTTCGGGCTTGCGCTTCCCGGTTTTTATATCGGCACCCTGGCGATCGTGGTGTCGCTCTGGTTGATCTTTCGCGGCCTCCCCACACCCCTCCCCGTCGGCGGTTTCGGTTGGGATCTGCATCTCGTCTTGCCCGTGATCGCGCTTGCACTTCGTCCGGCGGCGCAGATCGCGGCAATCACGGCCAACCTCCTGGTGGATGAACTCAAGAAGCAATATGCCGTCACGGCCCGGAGCGTTGGCCACACCTGGCGCGGAGTGCGCTGGCGCCACGCCCTCCCGGCAGCGCTTTCGAGCGTCACACTCTCTCTGGCGGGTGGATTTCGTCAGACGCTGGCCGAGTTGGTGCTCGTAGAGTCGATCTTCAATTGGCCGGGGTTGGGACGCCTGATCGCGCAGACGCTTGTTGCACCATCCGTGTTCTCAGTGGGCGGGGCAGACACCGGCACCTACTTTCTGCACCCCGAAATCCTTGCCGCGCTGATTACGCTCTTGGTGGCCGTCTTTTATCTGACCGATGTCATCGCGACCCTCTTGGCGCGCGCGGCGGATCCGCGTCTGCGCCAGGTCGACTCACTGACCGCCTGAGTTCGAAGATCCATGAACCCTGCTGTCGCCTCTCGCACGCTCTCGAAACCACGCCGCCGATCCTTTCTGTGGTCGCTCTGGCTTGGCGCGCTCCTGGTCGGCCTCACCCTTGGATTCGCCTGGCTAGGCCCGCAGCTTGCGCCGCGAGACCCGCTCGCCGACACATTCATCGTGCGCACCGGCACAGGCGAGTTTCTGCGCCCGCCGTTTGCGCCGGGCGAGGTCGCCGACTTCCCTCTCGGCACCGATGAGCTTGGCCGTGATACGCTCAGTCGCCTACTCTGGGGCGTGCGCCCGACTCTCACGCTGGCGCTCAGCGTCGCCTCACTTCGGCTGTTGATCGGCCTGCTGATCGGCCTGTACTCTGGCTGGTCGACGAGTTGGGTGGCCCGGATGGCGGCGACGCTCACCAATGGCGCGCTGAGCATCCCGGTGCTCTTCGTTGCGTTGCTCGTCCTGGCGCTCACCGGCCAACGGCTGGGCGTGACGGCGTTCATCCTCGGCCTTTCGCTCACCGGCTGGGCCGAGTCGGCGCGGGCGTTGCGCGAACAAACCCGGCTCATCCGCAGCGAGCGCTTTATCGAGGCCGCGGCGGCTTTGGGCGCCGGCGGCCCGCAAACTGTGCTACGGCATGTCGCTCCGCATCTCCTGCCGGTGATCTGGGTTTTGCTTTCGCTTGAGGTCGGCAGCGCGCTGTTGACCTCGGCCGGGCTCGGCGTGTTGGGCTACTTCCCCTACGCCGTCTGGTTGCAATCGAACACCAGCGATTTCGCAGCGATTCGGGCCAGCGGTTTTCCCGAGCTGTCACAGATGCTTGTGGCCGACGGGCCGTGGGCGGCGGCATTCTCGGGCGCCGTGATCCTGTCCATGGTCCTCGGCTTCAACCTGCTTGGCGACGGGTTGCGGCTGGCGCTCGCACCCGAACGTCGACGCACCGGCTGGCTCGAACGCGTCGCCGGACAGGCCGGTGATCGGATCTTCCTGGCGCTGGCCGAGTGGGAGCGCCTCGCGACGACCGCGGCTGTGGCGCTGGCGCTGACCGGCATCGCGGGGTTCGGCGGCTGGTGGCTGTGGTCGCAGGTTCAGGTCGGCGGTTTGGGCGGCCGGGCCGCAGCTGTGCCGATCCCGGGCGATCATCTCTGGGCCTCAGGGCGTCGGGATCCGTATGGCACACGCGCCAGTGCCGCGCCCGGTCCGCTCGAAGGCCAGATCGTCTGGGCCTACACGGCTGAGTCACCGCTGTTCGGGCCAGTTGTGCGCGCCGATGGAACGGCCCTTGTCGTGCAGACAGGCAAGCCGGCAAGCGTGATCGCGGTTTCACCGGATGGGCAGGAAGCCTGGAGATTGGTGCTGCCTTTCGATTTGGTCCTGGCTGCCGATTCCTATCAGTTGCGCAGCACCGAGGTCGCGGCCCCGGTCCCGCCCGCTTTGACGCCGGATGGAGATCTGGTGGTGATCGATGCCAAGTCCAACATTTATCTGATCTCGCCTGAAGGCGCGTTGAAGAACACGTGGCAGAACCCGAGTCCGGCGCGCCCGGTGACCGCGCCAATCGTCAGCGCCGAGGGCACGATCTATGGCGTGGGTGAGAGCGGGTTGTTCGCACTCGACCCGGGCGGCCAGCTCGTCTGGATGACGCCCTTGTCTTCGTACAGCTTCAATGAGCCGGCGCTGCGCCTCTCGCTCGATGGCACAAAGCTCCTCTTCCAGAACTTCGTCTACACCACATCGACAGGCCGGATCCTGGCGCGCTCGAACGAGACGTTCGACATGTTCGTCACAGGCAGCGATGGAAAGGTCTACCAGCGCACAAAGGACGGACTGCTGGATTGGCAGTTCAACGAGACGGGCGCGACGATCGTGCCGGCGATCCGCCTGGATGCTCAGTCTCTGGGCCTGCTCGTGCGAAGCGGCACCGATGCCGGGGTTTCGTCAACCGGCCGGCCCTGGCTCTACTACGGCAGCGACTTCAATACCTCGCGCTTCGTCTGGGCCGATGCCGGCGGCACAGCGCCGGTCATCATCGATGGCCCAAGCGTCGGCATGAAACTCCTGGCCATCGACGGACGCGATAACAGTTTCTGGTGCGGCGGCGACCACACGCGTTCGGCGCGCGGCGAGATCGACTGTCTGGCCTTTGCCGGTGACGGTCGTTTGCTCTGGCGCGCTCCGCTGACGGGCGCCAGCGGAGCGCCCATGGGCGCGGCCGTGATCCCCGACCGCTTGCTCGTTACGACAGCCTCAGGGCATTTGTTCGCCTTAGGATCGCCTTGAGGCTGTCTTTCGTCTCGATCCTCACCGCGTCACCACATCCAACTCGCTCCCGTCTTCGCGAATGGCACGGAGCGTGATCTGCGTCCCGCTGACCTCGACCCTCACATAGTGGTATTCGCTCGCGCGAGCGGCGGCGAAGGCATCGGCCGCGCGGAAGCCGTGTAGCGGTGATCCGCCGCCGCCAGTCGTGACATAGATCGTCCCGCGCTCATCATCGCGAACGCCCATCGGCGTTTCCGTCGTCACAGCGACAGGCACAGTGCGTTCATACACATGGTTGTGCCCCGAGAAGACGAATGCCACCTTCCCGGCATCGGTGAATTCCTGCGCCAGGGTCTGCCAAGAAGCGTTGGACACATGCCCGTCGGAGGTAGAGAACATCGGCGCGTGCAGAAAGACAAATACGTGATCGATCTCGATTCGATCGGCGGCCTCCGTCAGTTCGGCGCGCACCCAATCAAGCTGGTGCCTGTAGTAATAGGCATCGTAGTTCGTCGGATCGTCGCAGCCGTTGTAGCACTCGTGCAGGTCGTGATACTCGTTGTCCAACCGCATAACAATGAAGCGTGCGTTGCGATAGTCAAAGGCGTAGTACGCGTAACTCGGATACACGCTCGAGTCGACGTCGGAACACATAAGCGACCGAAAATCCTCATCCGCGTAACGCGGCACGCGCCCTGTTTGATCCTGGAAATACGGCTGTCGAGTGTGGTTGGGCACAAGCGCAGCGAGATCGAATACCGAGCAGATCGTGTCGCCGGCCGGGTCGGGGTACCAGTCGCTGCCCCAATTGTCGTCATGGTTCCCGATCACGGGGTACAGGAACCGCGACAGGCCAGGCGCCGGTGTTCTGGCTTCGAATGGGGCGACATGTTCGGCAAAACTTCCCGAGCCCTCAGCCTCAGGGCATGCGCCCCGGGTGACCCAGTTTGTGTTGGCGTTGTAACCCGTGATCATGTCGCCGAGATGAAACGCTAATTGGGCCGGCTCCTGCGCCATCCGCGTGACAAGGGACTTGTGCACGGTGTTGCCTGCGCAATCGGCGCCAGCGCGGCTGTCGCCGTAAGCCAGAAACACAAACCCAACCGGCTCAGCTCGCTGCGCAACGATCGGCAGCCAGAGCGTATGCGCCGACTGGGATAAGCCGATGCGCCCAGACGGCGCGCCCCATCCCGCGAGCACGATCAAGCAGCCCAGGGCTGCCCACACAATCACGCGCCGGCTCAAGCGAAGCCGCTGGAAGCTGGAGGTGTTCATCGCGATTCTCCTGGAACGCACCGGCCGCTCAAGCGATTTGCGATCGCACCCCAATCCTAAATCAAATCTTTACCGGCCCACAGTATTGTGCCGTTGAGAAGACCACAGCCCGTCGCCAGACGAACGCGGACGCGCCTCACGGCTCATGTTCTTGGCCTGAGGCGTTGCTTGTCGCCGATCGTGGGCCGAGCATTTGCGGAGAAACCCATTCTATGAGCCGACGCATCGTCTCCTTTCTTATCGTGGGCATCGTTCTCGCCGGTGGCGGCTATTTCGCTTATCAGTGGTTCAACCGTTCGACGACAGCGGCGACGCCGCTACAGACCGCGCCGGTGACGGTCGGCACGATCTCGACCTCGGTCAGCGCGTCGGGCACGATCGCGGCGCCACAATCGGACACGCTGGCCTGGGAGACGACGGGCACCATCGCAACGATCAATGTCTCGGTCGGCGATGTCGTCGAGGCCGGCGCTCCCCTGGCGGAGCTCGATCCAGAGAGCCTGAGCGCCTCAGTGGTCCAGGCCGAAGCCGATCTGCTCGCCGCGCAGGCCGCGCTCCAGGACGTGCTGGATGGCCCTTCGGCCGAGGAGCTCGCGGCAGCCAGACTGGCCGTGATCGAAGCGCAGGAAGCCGTCACAGACACACAACGTTCACTCAACGGCGTGCTCAATCCCAACGTCGCTTACTACAAGGAGCAGTACACGCGCGCGCAGGAGGATGTCGCCGCTGCCCAGGCTTCGGTTGAAGCCGACCAATACCAGATCAGCCTGCGCTCGGCCTCCGATGCCCTGGCTGTGGCCAAGAGCAACCTCGAACACTGGGAACGGCTTGAGAACCTGTATCCCGGCTATGGGCAACAACACGGCGACGGTTACGTGAACGCCCAGAACAAATATGCACGGGCCGTCGAAGACT
>Ga0209573_1003310_pt1 | contig 18012 bp, 16 predicted proteins | sample TNRBio252014_DNA_FD_185870 | JGI IMG/M metagenome (GOLD analysis project Ga0209573, IMG submission 185870) | Wastewater treatment Type I Accumulibacter community from EBPR Bioreactor in Madison, WI, USA - TNR Reactor_6/25/2014_ DNA (SPAdes)... | ecosystem: Engineered > Bioreactor > EBPR >...
TGGACAGGGTGCGAGACCCCACCGGCTCGCCGGTCTCAAGATAGGATTCGACGATGCGCCGGAAGATGTCGCGCGCCCGGGCGTCGAGTCCGGCCAGGCCGGACGCGGATGGTGAGCGCGCCTCAAGCCCCTTCATGTCGGCCTCCGGTGCGGTAAATGGGCAAGACCCCAGAGCTGTACGGTGGCGAAACCCATAGCGATAGGATAAGCCGCCCGCTTCTCCCTTCAAGCCTTAGAGACAGGTCCATGCGTCCCTCTGACCGCCGCCCCGACGAGATGCGGGTCGTCACCCTCGAAACCGGCGTCAACCGCTATGCCGAGGGCTCCTGCCTGGTCAGTTTCGGGCACACACGGGTCCTGGTCACCGCCTCTGTCGAGGAGAGCCTGCCGCCGTGGCTGCGTGGCAAGGGCCAGGGCTGGGTGACGGCGGAATACGGCATGCTGCCCCGCGCCACCCATACCCGCGGTCGTCGCGAGGCCGCCGCCGGAAAACAGTCCGGTCGCACCCAGGAGATCCAGCGTCTGATCGGCCGCTCGTTGCGCGCCGTGGTCGATCTGAAGGCTCTGGGAGAGCGTCAGGTCCTGATCGATTGCGATGTGGTCCAGGCCGACGGCGGCACCCGCACCGCCGCCATCACCGGCGCCTGGGTCGCCCTGGCCCTGGCGGTCAAGACGTTGAAGGAGCGGGGCGTGCTGGCTGCCGACCCGATTTCCGATCAGGTCGCGGCCGTCTCCTGTGGTGTCTTCAGGGACGCGCCGGTCCTGGACCTCGACTATGATGAGGATTCCTCGGCTGAAGCCGATTCCAACTTCGTCCTGACTGGAACGGGCGGCATCGTCGAAATTCAGGCCACGGGCGAGAAACGCGGCTTTTCACGCGCCGAGTTCGACCGCCTGTTCGAGCTGGCCGAGCTGGGCTGCGGCGAACTGTTCGCCCTGCAACGGGCAGCGGTGGGTTAGGCTGCGCGCCTTGCGGTCGCCCCAAGTCGTGCCCATAAGGCGAGAATGACTGATCAGGCTCCCGGCCAGCCGTCCAAGCGTCTGTTCATCAAGACCTACGGCTGCCAGATGAATGTCTATGATTCCGAGCGTATGGCCGATGTCCTGCGCCCGCTGGGCTATGCCGCGACCGACCGGCCCGAAGACGCCGATTTCGTCATCCTGAACACCTGTCACATCCGCGAAAAGGCCGCTGAAAAGGTCTATTCGGAACTCGGCCGGCTCAGGGCCATCCGCCATGACCGGCTGGAGCAGGGGCTGCCGCGCTCGACCATCGCGGTGGCCGGCTGCGTCGCCCAGGCCGAGGGCCAGGAAATCATCCGCCGCCAGCCCGCCGTCGACATGGTGGTCGGACCCCAGGCCTATCACCAGATTCCCGAGCTTCTGGCCCGCGCGGCGCGCCAGACCGGCGAGCGTCTGGCTGCCGAGTTCGAGGCCGAGGCCAAGTTTGACAGCCTGCCGGCCGAGCGTGAGATCAGGGGGCCGACCGCCTTCCTGACGGTGCAGGAGGGCTGCGACAAATTCTGTTCGTTCTGCGTCGTGCCCTATACGCGCGGAGCCGAGTGGAGCCGCCCCGTCCAGGCCGTCCTCGATGAAGCGCGGGCGCTCGCCGACAAGGGCGTGCACGAAGTCACCCTGCTGGGCCAGAACGTCAACGCCTATGACGGGGCCGGACCGGACGGTCAGGTCTGGACCCTGGCGAAGCTGGCACGCGCCATCGCCGCCATCCCGGGCCTCGATCGTATCCGCTACACGACCAGCCACCCCAACGACATGAGCGAGGACCTGATCGCGGCCCACGGCGAGCTGGATGCCCTGATGCCCTATCTGCACCTGCCGGTGCAGTCGGGATCGGACCGGATCCTGCGGCTGATGAACCGCAAGCACGGGGCCGCCTCCTATCTGAAGGTGATCGAACGTATCCGGGCCGCCCGACCCGACATGGCGATCTCAGGTGATTTCATCGTCGGCTTCCCCGGCGAGACCGAACGCGATTTCGAGGACACGCTCAATCTGGTGCGCGAGGTCGGTTATGCCTCGGCCTTCTCATTCCGCTATTCGCGGCGGCCCGGAACCCCGGCGGCGGCGATGCCCGGCCAGGTCGCTGACGACATCGCCGAAGGCCGGCTGCACCGGCTGCAGGCGCTGCTTTTCGAACAGCAGACCGCCTTCAACGAAAGCCAGGCCGGCAAGGTTCTGAATGTTCTGTTCGAGAAACCCGGCCGCCATCGTGACCAGGCCATCGGCCGATCGCCCTATCTGCAGTCGGTCCATGTCGAGGCGGCGCGCGGTCTGATCGGACGGATCGTGCCGGTGCGGATTACAAGCGGACAGCAAAACTCCCTGGCCGGTGAGCTGATTCTGGAGACGGCCTGATGGCGCGCGGCCCCAGGGGCGACCAGGAATTCGTCGCCCTTTCGGACCTGGCTCTGCGGTCGGTAATTGGTCCGAACAGTCGCCACATCGCCCTGGTCGAAAACGCCTTTGATGTGCTGATTGAAAGTCCCGGCGGCGGCGTCACGATTACGGGATCGGCGCGCGAACGGGCGGAGGCCCGGCGCGCCGTCCTGGCCCTGGGCGAGCGGGCTGAGGCTGGCATCATCCTGACCGAAACCGATGTGCGGGCGACCTTGTCGCTGTCTGCCGGCGGCAAGCCGGGTGCGGCCAACCAGGGCCTGATCTCTGGGCGGCGTGGGCCGATTGCGCCCAAGACCGAGGCCCAGGCCGCCTATCTGCAGATGCTGGAGCGCTGCGACCTGACCTTCGGGGTCGGCCCGGCCGGAACCGGCAAGACCTTCCTGGCGGCAGCCTATGGGGCGACCCTGCTGCTCAAGGGTCAGGTCGATCGGCTGGTGATCACCCGCCCTGCCGTCGAGGCCGGCGAGCGTCTGGGCTTTCTGCCCGGAGATCTAAATGAGAAGGTCGATCCCTATCTGGCCCCGATCTGGGAGGCCCTGGACCAGATCATCGGGGCCGACGCCGTTCGCCGCCGTCGTGACAAGGGCGAAATCGAGGTCGCGCCCCTGGCCTTCATGCGTGGCCGCACCCTGGCCCACGCCTTCGTCATCGTCGACGAGGCCCAGAACACCTCCCGCCTGCAGATGAAGATGGTGCTGACCCGGCTGGGCGAAGGTGCCCGCATGGTCGTGACCGGCGATCCGAGTCAGGTCGATCTGCTCAATCCCCGCGATTCCGGCCTGTCGCACGCCATCCGGCTGTTGCGCGGCGTCGAAGGCGTCGGTGTCTCGACATTCACTGCTGAGGATGTGGTGCGTCACCCGCTGGTCGCCCGCATCGTGCGGGCCTATGACGCCGATGCCGAAGCGCGCCGGCCCAAGCCCGATCTGGAAGACTCGTGATCGAGATCGAGGTCGACGACCCAGCCTGGACCGACGCTCTGGCCGAGGTCGAACCCCTGGTTCAATCGGCGGCGGCCCTGGCCCTTGAAGCCGCCGGCCTGGTCAGCGTCTCCCTGACCGACGACGACACCGTCGCGGATCTGAATCTGAGGTTTCGGGGCAAGCCTGGTCCGACCAATGTCCTGTCCTTCCCGGCCCTCGAGAGCGCGCGGCCGTTCCTGGGGGATGTGATCCTCGCCTTCGGCGTCTGCGCCCGCGAGGCGGTCGAGCAGCGCAAGTCGTTGTCGGCCCACCTTCAGCACCTGGTCGTGCACGGGGTGCTGCACCTTCAGGGCTATGACCACCTTGACGAGGCCGAGGCCGAGGCGATGGAGCATCAGGAACGCATGATCCTTGCAAAACTCGGGGTTTCTGACCCCTATGCGTCCCGCCATGAGCCAGACTGACGATTCGCCACCCAACGAGGCCGACGCCGACGCCCTGTCGGTACCGGCCTTCCCGCGCCTGCCTGAGCGGGTGCGGCGGGCCGTGGTCGGGGTGCTGGCCCTGACAGCCGGGCTGGGGGCGGCGGTGGCTCACCCACCCTGGTCGATCTGGGTCGGGCTGCTCGGCTATCCCTTGCTGATGGCGCTGACCGACCGGGCGACGAGCGTGCGATCCGGGTTCTGGATCGGGTGGATCGCCGGTTTCGGCTACTTCCTGGTCAGCTGCTGGTGGGTGGCAGAGGCCTTTCTGGTGAATCCGGCCCAGGCCTGGATGGCCCCCTTCGCGGGGTCCTTGCTGCCGGCGGGCCTGGCCCTGTTCTGGGGGGGGGCGACCGCTGTCTATCAGCGCTACGGGGCCGGTCGTGGCGTCGAACGGGTCTTTGTATTTGCGGCGCTGTTCGGCCTGTTCGAATGGCTCAGGGGCCACATCCTGACGGGGCTGCCCTGGAATCCGGCCGGAGCGACCTGGGCCGCCGGCTCGGCCCCGTCGCAGATCGCCGCCTATGTCGGGGTTTATGGGCTGGGCCTTCTCACCGTCCTGGGCGTCTGCGCGCCGGCCCTGCTCGCCGGACCGGGGCGCTGGAAGGTCAAGGCCGGCTATCTGGCGGCAGGGACGGTCCTGATCACCGGGCTTTTCATCAGCGGGGCCGCCCGGCTCTCGGGAGCCGACCTCAGGCTGACCCCAACGACGGTGCGGATTGTCCAGCCCGATGTCGATCAACAGGCCAAATGGGAACCCGACCAGTTCGAAGCCGTGGTTCGCCGCTACGTCAATCTTTCGGCCAGTCAGAGCGGAGCGCGACCCGATGTCGTGATCTGGCCGGAGGGGGCCTTGCCCGTCACTGCCAATGACGCCTTTTCATCCTGGGTCGGGCCGTCGATTGACCGAGCCCTGGAGCCCGGCCAGACCCTGGTGGCCGGCTTCAGCCGCGCCGAGGCCGGGCGCGACGGAGAACCCAGCTATTTCAACAGCCTGTTTGTCCTGCACGATAGTGGGCAGCTGCGGATCGCGGCCATCTACGACAAGTATCGGCTGGTTCCGTTCGGTGAATTCTTGCCGTTGGGCGGCGTGATGTCGGCCACCGGCATCCGGTCGCTGGTGCATGTGCCGGCAGACTTCTCGGCGGGGCCGCGCCCCCGGCCGGTCGACATCCCCGGCGCACCCCGCGCCCAGCCGCTCATCTGCTACGAGAGCCTCTACCCCGGCTTCACCTCGTCCGAGGGGGGGCGTCCCGGCTGGATCATCAACATCTCCAATGACGCCTGGTTCGGGCGGACATCCGGCCCCCGCCAGCACCTCAACCTGGCCGCCTATCGAGCCATTGAAACGGGACTACCTATGGTTCGGGCGACACCGACCGGCATCTCGGCTCTGGTCGATCCCTGGGGGCGGGTAGGACCGCGTCTGGAGCCCGGCGAGAGTGGGGTCCTTGACGTTCGCCTGCCCGAACCAGCGGCACCGACGCTCTATGCCAAAATTGGTGACCTGCCATTCTTGATTTTCGTCGTGCTTCTACTCATTTCTGGCATGAGATTTAATTCGGAAACGCGCATTTCCAAGTAGCAGGGGGCATAGGTCGCAGCGCAGGATGTGGCGGCCAGCCGTATTAGGGACGGACGCGCTAGAGATGGCTTCAGACTCTACGAACGAACGCAGGCCAAATCCAATCGATATTCACGTTGGATCTCGCGTGCGAATGCGGCGAAAACTCATGGGCGTCAGCCAGGAGAAACTCGCCGAGGCGCTCGGCCTGACCTTTCAGCAGGTCCAGAAATACGAGCGCGGCGTGAATCGGGTGTCGGCCTCCAAGCTGTTTGAAACGTCGAATTTCCTGGGTGTCGACGTCAGCTATTTCTTCGATGGCCTGGCCAATCGGGATCCGGCGTCGGGCTTTGCCGAGAGCGAATCCGAACGCTTTACGCACGAGTTCCTGATGACCACCGAAGGGGTTGAGCTGGCCTCGCTCTTCCCGAGGCTGGCGGCCAAGCAGCGTCGGCGAATACTCGAGCTGGTACGGACCCTGGCTGACGACGACGACTGATTTCGCTCGTCGCTTGCGGATATAAGGACATCTTTATATGTTCCGCGCGCCTTTTCACAGGAGAGCGCGCGCGTGAGCCGGACGTCCTTTATCTTCACCTCCGAGAGTGTCTCGGAAGGCCATCCCGACAAGGTCGCGGATCGCATTTCTGATACAATCGTCGATCTGTTCCTTGCCCGGGATCCTGAAGCGCGCGTCGCGTGTGAGACCCTGACGACGACCAATCTGGTGGTCATTGCCGGTGAGATTCGCGGCAAGGGGATCATGGACACGGCGGGCAACTGGGCCCCCGGCGTCCAAGAGGAGATCGAGGCGGCCGTCCGTCAGGCCGTCAAGGACATCGGCTACGCCCAGTCCGGCTTCCATTGGGAAACCTTCCGGTTCGAGAACCATCTGCATCCGCAGTCGGCCGACATCGCCGTCGGCGTGGATTCCGCCGGCAACAAGGACGAGGGTGCCGGCGACCAGGGCATCATGTTCGGCTATGCGTCGAACGAAACCGAAGAGTTGATGCCGGCGACGCTGCAGTACAGTCAGAACATCCTGCGCCGGCTGGCCGCCCTGCGTCACGGCGGCGAGCGCCGCCTGGAACCGGACGCCAAGAGCCAGGTCAGCCTGTTCTACGAGAACGGCAAGCCCGTGCGCGCGACCTCCATCGTCGTTTCGACCCAGCACGCCGCCGGCCTGACCCAGGCCCAGGTGCGCGAGGTCGTCGAACCGGTCGTGCGCGAGGTCCTGCCGGCCAGCTTCATCACCGACGAGACCGTCTGGCACATCAATCCGACCGGCATTTTCGAGATCGGCGGCCCCGATGGTGACGCCGGCCTGACCGGGCGCAAGATCATCGTCGACACCTATGGCGGGGCCGCCCCGCACGGCGGCGGGGCCTTTTCGGGCAAGGATCCGACCAAGGTGGATCGCTCGGCGGCCTATGCCGCCCGTTATCTGGCCAAGAATGTCGTCGCCGCCGGCCTGGCGGACCGCTGCACCATCCAGCTCAGCTATGCCATTGGCGTGGCCGAACCGCAGTCGGTCCACGTCGACCTGCACGGCACGGGCCGCATCGAGGCTGAAATTCTGGAGCGTGAACTACCGGCCATGATCGGCGGGGCCACGCCGCGCGCCATCCGCGAACACCTGGGCCTGAACCGCCCGATCTATGCGCGCACGACCGCCTATGGCCATTTCGGGCAGGCCCCGGACGCCGACGGCGGCTTCTCGTGGGAACGCACCGATCTGGTCGACCGGTTGAAGGCCCTGGCCTAGGAATCAGGTTCTGGGTTCTCGGCTCCAGGTGCTAGGGACGGCGTCGATCTGCCCCCAAGAACCTAGTCCTTAGAACCTAGCCCCTTTTCCAATGTCCTCCGCTCCTCCTACCTGGGGCCCGTTGCGGTCTTTCGGCCGCATCCGCTCCCGCACCCTGAAACCGCGTCAGGCCGCGTTGTTCGACAGCCTGCTGCCACAAATTTCCCTGCCCGATCCGGCGGCGGGCCCGCTGGATCCGCAAGGCCTGATGCCGGGCGCACGCCAAGTCTGGCTGGAAATCGGCTTCGGCGGCGGCGAGCATCTGGCTGAACAGGCGGCCCGCCATCCTGATGCCCTGATGATCGGGTGCGAGCCGTTCCTGAATGGGGTCGGCTCGGCTCTCCGCCATGTCGACGAGCGCGGCCTGGCCAATGTCCGGCTGCACCCTGATGACGCGCGCGCCGTCATGGCGGCCCTGCCCGACGGATCACTGGATCGGGTGATGATCCTGTTCCCCGATCCCTGGCCCAAGGCCCGGCACAACAAGCGCCGCTTCATCCAGCCGGAAACCGCCGTCGAGATTGCGCGCCTGCTCAAGCCCGGCGGTCGCCTGCGCTTCGTCACCGACTGGAAGGCCTACGCCGACTGGGCGCTGGAAATCCTGAACACCACGCCCGGCCTGAACTGGGCCGCCGAGGTCGCCGACGACTGGCGACAGGCCCCGGCCGACCACGTCGTCACCCGCTATGAGGAAAAGCGGCTGGGCGACACCGCGCCGATCTTTCTGGAGTTCGCCAGGGCAACGGCCTAGTCAGGGCTCTGAGTGATGGGAGCCAGACCGATGGAACTTTCCCTCTATTCCGCCTCGGCCCCGATGTTCATTCGCGGCCTGGGTGTGTTGTCCGGCCTGCTCGACAAGGCCGAGGCCTCGGCCCTGTCCGAAGCCGAGCTGTTCGAGGCCCGGCTGGCCGAGGACATGCGGCCTTTCCCGGACCAGATCCGCATGGCCGCCTTCGGCGCGCGCAGCTGTATGGCCCGGCTGGCCGGGATCGAATGGCCCCGCACCGACGATTCCGAAGCGACACTGGCAGACCTGAAAGCCACCATCGCGCTGACCCGCAGCTTTATCTCCCAGATGCCGCCGGACGCCCTGGATGGGGCCGAGACGCGCCCGATCACCCTGAAGCTGCCGTCGATGGAGCTGAATTTCGTCGGCGAAGGCTATCTGACCAGCTTTGCCCTGCCGAACTTCTATTTCCACCTGTCGATGGCCTACGCCATCCTGAGAAGCCGAGGCGTCGACCTCGGTAAGCGGGACTTCCTGGGCAATATCGCGCTGGTCTAGCCGAAGGACGCATTGGGGGCTGACAAAGCCCCACCACGCCGCTATATGCACGGCCACATCGTTATCGGCAGGCGTCGGACGACGCTTCTGAGAGCGGCGGTCCCGATCCCGGGCCGGCCGCTTTTTTGTTGGACCAGGGACCTTGAAGGCCAGAACCGGCGAGGATCGCAGACTGCTCGAGATGCTCGAGCCCGTGGCCGAGGGCCTGGGCCTCGAGATCGTGCGCCTGCGCCTGATGGGGGGAACCCAGCGTCGCCGCCTTCAGATCATGGCCGAGCGCCCGTCCGACCACGAGATCGACGTCGAACAGTGCGCCGCCCTGTCGCGCGCGGTCTCGGAGGTGCTGGACGCCACCGACCCCATCGCCGGCGAATATATGCTGGAGGTGTCGTCTCCCGGCATCGACCGGCCTCTGACACGGCTGGAAGACTTCCAGACCTTCGCCGGGCTGGAAGCCCGCATCGAGACCGACCGCCTGGTCGAGGGCCGCAAACGCTTCAAGGGCCGGCTGGCCGGGATCGAGGACCAGGACATCCTGATCGACCTGGACGGCGAGGACGAGACTGCCCTGATTCCATTCGCCTGGCTGGCCGAGGGCAAGCTGGTGCTGAACGACGAACTTATGAAACTCGGGGCCGCCAAGCGCCCCGCCCAAGACCTGACCGAAGAGGACTGACGGCCATGAGCCTGACCGGTGTTTCCGCAAACCGCCTCGAACTGCTCCAGATCGCCGACGCGGTCGCGCGCGAGAAGTCGATCGAGAAAGAAATCGTCATCGAGGCCATCGAGGACGCCATCGTGAAGGGAGCCAAGGCCCGCTACGGCACCGATCACGATATCCGCGCCCGGATCGACACCAAGACCGGCGAACTGGCGCTGACGCGCCACGTCACGGTTGTCGCCGACGACTGGGAACCGGAAGTCGCCGAGGGCGAGCTGGAACCGGCCGAGTTCAATGACGACGCCATGGTCCGCCTGTCGGTCGCCAGGAAGACCGATGCCGAGGCCGAGGTCGGCAAGGAGTATGTCGAGGATCTGCCGCCGTTCGAATTCGGTCGCGTCCAGACCCAGATGGCCCGTCAGGTCGTTATGCATAAGGTCCGCGAGGCCGAGCGCGAGCGCCAGTACGAAGAGTTCAAGGATCGCGTCACCGAAATCGTCAACGGCACGGTCAAGCGCGTCGAATACGGCAACGTCATCGTCGATCTGGGCCGGGGCGAAGGCGTCATGCGCCGCGATCAGTCGATCCCGCGTGAACAGTTCAACATGGGCGACCGCATCCGCAGCTACATCTATGACGTCCGGCGCGAGACCAAGGGCCCGCAGATCATGCTGAGCCGCGCCCATCCGGGCTTCATGGCCAAGCTGTTCGCCCAGGAAGTGCCCGAGGTCTATGACGGCGTGATCGAGATCCGGGCCGCCGCCCGCGATCCGGGCAGCCGTGCCAAGATGGCGGTCCTGTCCAACGACAGCTCGATCGATCCGGTCGGGGCCTGCGTCGGTATGCGCGGATCGCGCGTGCAGGCGGTCGTGGCCGAGCTGCAGGGCGAGAAGATCGACATCATTCCGTGGAATTCCGACGAAGCCGCCTTCATCGTCAACGCCCTGGCCCCGGCCGAAGTGTCCAAGGTGGTCATGGACGAGGACGAGGGCCGCGTTGAGGTCGTGGTACCCGACGAACAGCTCAGCCTGGCCATCGGCCGTCGCGGCCAGAATGTGCGTCTGGCCTCACAGTTGACCGGCTGGCAGATCGACATCATCACCGAGAGTCAGGATTCCGAGCGTCGCCAGAAAGAATTCACCGAACGCACGGCCCTGTTCCAGGAGGCGCTTGACGTCGATGAGGTCATTGCCCAGCTGCTGGTGACCGAAGGCTTCGCCACGGTCGAAGATGTGGCCTATGTCGAAGCCTATGAAATCTCCGAGATCGAGGGCTTCGGGGAAGACACCGCCGCCGAGATCCAGGCCCGCGCCAATGACTTCCTGGAGCGCCAGGCCGCCGAGATGGATGCCAAGCGCAAGTCGCTGGGCGTCGAGGACGGCCTGCTCGAGGTTCCGGGTGTGACCTTGCAGATCGCCGTCTGGCTGGGTGAGGGCGGGGTCAAGACCGTCGAGGATCTGGCCGAGCTGGCGACCGACGAACTGCGTGGCGGCTTCGAGTTCAAGGACGGCGAGCGCGTGCGCGTGCCGGGCGTCCTGGAACAGGCCGCCCTGTCGACTGAAGACGCCGAGATGCTGATCCTGCAGGCGCGCGTCGCGGCCGGCTGGATCGACGCTTCGGACCTGCCGCAGCCCGAGCCGGAGTACGAAGAGGTCTATGCCGACGATGACGGCTATGACGAGGCTGAGGCCGTCTTCGAGACCCAGGACGAAGCCGAGATCCCGGCTGAGGTCGAAGCCTCCGAGGAGGACGAAGAGGCTTAAGGCCTCTTCGTTGCGCCCGTCTTGACCCGCAAGACGCCGGCAATCGAACGCGAGCGAAAGGATCTGGTCACGGGCCAGGTCATGGACGAAGCGTGCCTGATCCGGTTCGTACCCGGCCCCGACGGAGAGGTCGTTCCCGACCTAGGTCGCAAGCTGCCGGGGCGGGGCCTGTGGGTCGAGGCCAGCCGGCAAGCAGTTGATACGGCTTCGAAAAAGGGGCTGTTCGCGCGCGCTGCCAAGGCCACCGTCAAGGCTCCGGCCGATCTGTCGGACCGGATCGAAATCTTGCTCATGCGGCGGTGTCTGGATCAGCTCGGCTTGGCGCGACGCGAGGGCGTTCTTATCTCTGGGTTTGAGAAATGCCATCAGGCGCTGAAGGCCGGGCGCGCCGCCTGGTTGATCGAGGCGTCGGATGGCTCCGAAGACGGCCGCACCAAACTTCTGGGGGCCGTCGAGAAATCTGAATCCGGGGTTCAGGTCTGCGGCGTCTTCTCAAGTTCAGATTTGGGTTTGGCCTTGGGCCTTGAAAATGCGATACACCATGTCCTTCCTGTGGGACGGCGGGCTGAACGGTGGGCCTTCGAGGTTCGGCGTCTAGCGGGATTTCGTCCTCTCCTTCCTTCGGAGTGGCGTGGACGGGACTAGAGGCGGGCGGGACAGGAACGTCCCGGCCCGATTTTTTTGTTGGAAAGTGGCCCACGCGATCGGGCCGAACGAAGCGACCGAATGAGCGATACGAACGACGACAAGCCCAAGACTGATGCAGCCAAGCCCAGCGCCACGGGTCCGCGTGCGCCGCTGAGCCTGCGTCCGCGCCAGGAGGGCTCTGTGTCCAGCGGCGTAGTCCGCCAGAGCTTCAGCCACGGTCGCTCCAAGACCGTCGAGGTCGAGGTCAAACGCCGCGCCGGACCCGGGCAGCGTCCGCGTCCCCAGCCGCAGGGCTTTGACGTCGCGCGCCCACGACCGACGACGGCCCCGGCTCCGGCCAAGCCCACGGCCGAACGCGCCCCGGCCGCCGATACCGGCGGCCTGTCGCGCGATGAACAGGCCGCGCGCCAACGCGCCATCGAGGCGGCCCAGGCCGCCCATCAGGATCGCGCCCGCCAGGAAGCTGAACGGGCCGCCCGCGCCAAGGCAGTCGCCGCTGAGGCGGCCGCCGCGGCCGCACCCGTTGCTCCGGTCGCAAAAGCCGAGCCGGCCAGGGTCGAAGCGCCCGCCAAGACCGAGCCCAAGCCGGTCGAGCCTACCCCGGCACCCGAGGCGGCTCCCGCTCCTGTGGTCGCCCAGGCCCCGGCCGAGCCGGCAGCCCGCCCCGAACGTCGCCCGACCTCCAATTTCGGCCAACGCGCGCCGCGCGAGAAATCGCCGAACTTCGGCCAACGCGCCCCGCGCCCCGATCGAGGTGGAGACCGCGAACGCCCCAGCCACGCCATGCGGACCGAGGGCGGCAATCTGGCCGGCCGGTCGTCCGGTGAACGGCCCGAGGGTCGTCCGCGTCAGGGCGCCGGTGGCGAAACCGTCCGCTATTCGGCCCTGGCTCCGCGTCCGGCTCCGAGGTCGCGTGACGGCGGCGGTTTCCGCAGCACGCCCGAAAACGCCCCGGCAACGCCCGAGGTCGCGCGCCCGTCACGCGGCGTCGGGGCTCGCGCCGGTGGTGATCGTCGTCCGGCCGGTGACGATGATCGCAATAATGTCCGCCGCCGCCCGACCGGCGGTGACGACCGCGCCGTCAGCCGCCAGAAGGGGGCTCCCCAACGTCGCGAAGGGCGCCTGACGATCCAGGCCCTGGCCGGCGGTGACGAGGATGCCGCCGAACGGATGCGCTCGCTGGCGTCGGTCCGCCGCGCCCGTGAACGCGAGAAGGAAAAGCGCCGGGGCGGCCAGACCGAGGCCCCCAAGGTCGTGCGCGACGTCGTCATCCCCGACGTCATCACTGTTCAGGAACTGTCCAACCGCATGGCGACGCGCGGCGTGGACATCATCAAGTTCCTGATGCGCGAAGGCATGATGCTGAAGATCAATGATGTGATCGATTCCGACACGGCCGAGCTGGTCGCCCAGGAATTCGGCCACAAGGTCACGCGCGTTTCGGAAGACGACATCGAAGAGGGCTTCATCGACGAAACCGTCGATGCCGACGACACCCTGCTGCCGCGACCGCCGGTCGTGACCATCATGGGCCATGTCGACCACGGCAAGACCTCGCTGCTGGACGCGCTGCGGACCACCGATGTGGCCGCCGGCGAGGCCGGTGGCATCACCCAGCATATCGGGGCCTATCAGGTCCGTCTGAAGGATGGCCAGCGGGTCACCTTCCTCGACACTCCGGGTCACGCCGCCTTCTCGGCCATGCGCGCGCGCGGTGCCGACATCACCGACATCGTGGTTCTGGTGGTCGCGGCCGATGACGGCGTCATGCCCCAGACCATCGAGGCCATTCAGCACGCCAAGGCCGCCAACGTGCCGCTGATCGTGGCGGTCAACAAGGTCGACAAACCCGGAGCCGACTCGCCCCGCGTGGTCAATGAACTGCTCCAGCACGAAATCGTGGCTGAAAGCCTGGGCGGGGAAACGCAGATCATCGAGGTTTCGGCCAAGACCCGTCAGGGTCTGGACAATCTGATCGACGCCATTCTGCTCCAGGCCGAAATGCTCGACCTGCGGGCCAATCCTGATCGGAGTGCCGACGGTGTGGTCATCGAGGCCAAGCTGGACAAGGGCCGCGGCCCGGTCGCGACGGTCCTGGTCAAGCGCGGAACGCTCAAGCGCGGCGATGTCGTCGTGGCCGGGTCGTCCTGGGGCCGGGTTCGCGCCCTGCTGGATGAACGCAACGCCCAGCTGACCGAGGCCGGACCGGCCACGCCGGTGGAGATCCTCGGCCTGGACGAGGCGCCGTCTCCGGGCGACGCCTTCGCCGCCGTTGAGAACGAGGCGCGCGCCCGCGAGCTGACCGACCACCGCGAACGCAAGCGTCGCGATCTGGCGGTTTCGCCGGTGGCGGCGGTGTCGCTGTCGGACATGATGTCCAAGCTCCAGACCAACAAGCTGAAGGAGCTGCCGCTGATCCTGAAGTCGGACGTCCAGGGATCGGGCGAGGCCATCATCGGGTCGCTCGACAAGATGGCGACCGACGAGGTGCGCGCCCGCGTCATCCTGTCGGGCGTCGGCGGCATTACCGAAAGCGACGTCACCCTGGCCAAGGGAGCAGGGGCTCCGATCATCGGCTTCAACGTCCGCGCCTCGAAACAGGCGCGTGAACTGGCCGAGCGTGAAGGCGTCGAAATCCGGTACTATTCGGTGATCTACGACCTGCTGGACGACCTCAAGGGCGTGCTCTCGGGCCTGCTCTCGCCGATCCAGCGCGAGACCTTCCTGGGCAATGCCGAGGTCCTGCAGGTGTTCGACATCTCCAAGGTCGGCCGGATCGCCGGCTGCCGCGTCACCGAAGGCGTGGTCCGGCGCGGATCCCGCGTGCGGATCGTGCGCGACGACGTCGTGGTGCTGGAACTGGGCACGCTACAGACACTCAAGCGCTTCAAGGACGATGTGGCCGAGGTCACCAACGGCTATGAATGCGGGATGCACTTCCAGGGCTTCCAGGACATCAAGGTCGGCGACCTCATCGAGTGCTTCAATCTTGAGGAAGTGGCGCGGACCCTCGATTAGGCCTGCCCCACTATCGCCGCGCGGCCGCGGCAAAGGAGCGATGATGCGTCGTCTTCTACTTGCAAGCTTGCCGTTGATCGCCCTGGCGGGCCCGGCTCAGGCCGAGGATCGCTTCTTTGCCTATGATCCGGCCAATGATGCGGCTCGCCTGATGACCCGGGGCATTACGCTGCGGGCCGAGCGCAGTCTGTTCGGATCTGTTCGGGCCGAGCGCCTGTTCTCGACCGTCGGCGCAGGTTCGGCTGGCCTCGATCCCGACAGTCTGCCGGGGGGAACCCGGGGCGTGCTGCCGGACGGAGCCGATGAATCCAACGTCTATCGGATCGACGCCGAAGGGACTGGCGCGGCCCTGGCCCGAGTTCTGTGCCCGGGGGCCACGACCGTCTGGCTGATCATGGGACGCATCCGCCCCGTCCGCGACCTGACCGTTCATGCGGTCGGCCAGGGGGCAGCCGGACAGGTCCTTCTGTGCCAGACCATGGAGTACCGCTATCGCGGAGAATGGGCCGTTCCGTCCGACGGACGCCCGATCCAGCCGGGCCCGCCCCCAGGCCTGTGATCGAGGGCCGATACTTCGCTGACCTGGGGCTGGTGCGCCTGGCGCTCGTCACCCTGGTCGCGGTGACCATCGGCGTGGGCGGACGCTGGACCGAGGCGGGCGATCCGCGCCTGGCCGCAACCGGGCGAGACGACGACGTCACGATCTGGGTTGCCGACAACGGCTTTCACACCGACCTTATTCTACCGCGCGCTTACCTGAGCGAAGGCGGTGGGCCGCTCGGCCAGGCCGTCGACAGTCTCGATCCTGGGTCCTGGGTCGCGGTGGGCTGGGGCGATGCCCGCTTCTATCCCGATCCCCGTCCGGTCAGTGAGCGTCTTCTCGACGGCCTGCGGGCCTTCCTGTGGCCAGGCAACCCATCCGTGGTCCTGCTGGATCCCACCACGCGTCCACCTGAGGCGATCTATCGTCCCGGGTCACTCCACCAGGCCCGGCTGTCGAGAGCCGGGTTCCTGGCCCTGCGCCGGCGTCTATCCAGCTCGCTGGCGGTCCAGAACCATGCGCCGCTTCGCGGGCCGGCCTCGCGGGTCGGCAACGGCCAGTTCTTCCTGAGCGTTGAGTCCTTCTGGATCGGCCACCTGTGCAACCACTGGTCCGCAGAGCTCCTTCATGCCGGCGGCTTGCCCGTACGCCCGGGGCGAACAATTTTCTCTGCCGAAATCGTCCGGATGGCGCATAGTACAGATGCGACGCCCGGGATACGGGACCGATAGTTTGAGAAGACGGGACATGAAGTTGACCTGGGCGACCCTCGCGGGTCTGGCTGTTGCCCTGATTTTGGCAGGCTGCCAGCCACAGGCCGCCGCCGTGGCCGATGAGACCCCCTCCACCGGAGCCGCCGAAGACGAGGTCGCCGCCCCGGAGTTGTCGGCCGAACAGGCCGAGGCCCGCGCCTTTCAGGCCGCCTGGGATGCCGCCGCTCCGGTGACCGCCTCGGATCCGCGCCTCAATGACGTGGAGGACGGCCGTTGGCCCGAGCCGATCCCGGGCCAATTCGAATTCCGCGAGTCTGAGCTGATCCAGCTGTCGACCGATCTGTTTGCTCTGGTGTCCAGCGGCCATGCCCAGGGCGGCGGCCAGACGACCCGGGGTGCTCTCGCCTTTCATTATCTGTCGCGAACCACCGACGGCTTCCGGCGCGTGGGGGCTACTCCCCTCTTCATTGCCGGCGGCGGGGCCGGCCAGGCCCCGACCTTTACCGTTCGGCGCGATCTGACACCGGCCACGGCGGTCGTCATCCACACCCGGACCCAGAATGGGCGCGGGACCTGTACCGTCAGCCAGTTGGTGGAGCTGACCCCGAGCCAGCCGGTCCTGCGCGCCACCGGAATTGCCACCGGATTCGAGGCGACCAACGGCCAGGGTAACTGGGAAGGCGCGCTGGAGACGGGCCGGTCGGGCCGGGATTTTGACGTCCAGTACTCCGGAGCCTCCGACGCCGAGGCAACCTGGGTCTTTACCGACGCCGGGACCTATCGAGCCCCTGCCCAGCCGCGCCTGAGCGGCTGCTGACTGGACAAGGTCGGCTCTGCGCCCTAGACCGCGCGCCTTTCCGCGCCGACCGGGTCCGAGCCCCGGGGACGCCAGCCTGAAGGAGCGAGCCCATGAGCCGCCATCGCCACCATGATCGACCCCAGTCCGGCCCGTCGCAGCGCCAGTTGCGCGCCGGCGAACTGATCCGTCACGCTCTCGTCGAGGTGCTGCGAGAGGAAGACATCCATGACCCGGCCCTCAAAGGCGTCTCAGTCACGGTGACGGAGGTCCGCCTCAGCCCGGACCTGAAACACGCCACCTGTTTCGTCGAGCCGCTGGGTGTCGGCGTCACGGACATGAACCCGGCCGATCACACCGCGGAGATTATCAAGGCTCTGAATAATCATGCGAAATTCCTGCGCGGCGCTCTGGGTCGGCATATCGACATGAAATTCACGCCGGACCTGCGCTTTCGCCATGACGAGAGCTTTGACGCCGCCAGCCACATGGACAGGCTGTTTAATGATCCCCGCGTCCGTGCCGATATCGAGCGGGGCGACGAGGACGAGGTCTGATGGGCCGTCGAAAGCGGGGGCAGCCTATTCATGGCTGGGTCTGTCTGGACAAGCCGCTGGGGATGGGGTCGACCCAGGCCGTCAGCCGCGTCCGCCGGTTGTTCGACGCCGCCAAGGCCGGCCACGCCGGAACACTCGACCCGCTAGCGTCCGGAATCCTGCCGATCGCGCTGGGTGAGGCGACCAAGACGGTTCCCTTCATGATGGAGGCCCGCAAGGTCTATCGTTTTTCGATCCAGTGGGGGGCCTCGACCACGACCCAGGACCGGGAGGGCGAGGTCGTCGCCCGCTCCGATGTCCGGCCGACGCCCGACCAGGTGCAGGCTGCCCTGTCAGCCTTCATCGGCGAGATCGACCAGGTGCCGCCGGCCTTTTCGGCCATCAAGGTCGATGGGGCCCGCGCCTATGACCTGGCCCGCGACGGTCAGACGGTCGAGCTAAAATCCCGTCGCGTTACCATCGACGAGGCCACGATCACCGGCGCGCCGGATCCCGACCATGTCGAAATCACCGTATTGACAGGCAAGGGCGTCTATATTCGCTCCCTGGCCCGCGATCTGGCGACGGCGCTGGGGGCTGAAGGGCATGTTTCGGCCCTGCGCCGCGAACGGGTCGGCCCGTTCAGCCTTCAGAACGCGGTAGGGCTGGAATTCCTCGAGGATTTGGTGCATAGGGGCGCCGCCTCGGAGGGCTTGCTTCCGATTACGACCGCTCTGGACGACATCCCGGACCTGGCCGTGACCGACGAAGATGCCTTCCGGCTGAGGCAGGGACGATCCATCGTTCTGCTTCCCCGGCAAATGGAAACGCTTCAGGCCCGGCTCTCGGCCGGTTCGGAT
>Ga0209573_1003311_pt1 | contig 18009 bp, 12 predicted proteins | sample TNRBio252014_DNA_FD_185870 | JGI IMG/M metagenome (GOLD analysis project Ga0209573, IMG submission 185870) | Wastewater treatment Type I Accumulibacter community from EBPR Bioreactor in Madison, WI, USA - TNR Reactor_6/25/2014_ DNA (SPAdes)... | ecosystem: Engineered > Bioreactor > EBPR >...
ATTAGCGGAGCGTCAGCCGGAACCGGTGGATTTGAGCGATTGCCAGCACGGCCTGGGGCGCGAGCTGTTCGGCGTGTTTCGCGCCAATGCGACCGGGGCGGAGCAGGGGGCGATCAGCTTTGCCGCGCCGGTTCATCCTGATTTCATTTTCACCCCGGGGAGTACGTCATGAATCCATTGAGCATACAGGAGATCATGCGGGTCGGGCCGGTGATTCCAGTCATCGTCATCAACGAGTTGGCGCACGCGGTTCCCTTGGCCAAGGCGCTGGTTGCCGGAGGGGTACGGGTGCTGGAAGTGACCCTGCGCACCCCGGCGGCGCTGGCGGCAATCCGGGCGATTGCTGGCGAAGTTCCCGACGCCATCGTCGGGGTCGGTACGCTTACCCGGCCCGAGGAATTTGCCGAGGCACGGGCGGCGGGCGCCTGCTTCGGGGTCAGCCCCGGCCTGACCTCGGCGCTGATCGAAGCCGCCTGGGAAAGCGGTCTGCCGCTGCTGCCGGGGGTGATGACACCGTCCGACGTGATCACCGCCCGGCTCGCTGGCTTTCACGAACTGAAGTTGTTCCCGGCCCGGCAGGCCGGCGGCATCGGGATGTTGCAGGCGCTGGCCGGGCCATTCCCGGACGTAACCTTCTGCCCGACCGGCGGGATTACGGCGGAAACCGCGCCGGAGTTCCTGGCGCTGCCCAACGTCGCCTGCGTCGGCGGCTCCTGGCTCACGCCCAAGGCCGCGCTGGTCGCCGGCGACTGGGGCCGGATCACGCGACTGGCGCAAGAGGCGAGCGCCCTGAAGCCGGGTTGACCGTGGATTCATGACTTGCCTAGCCGACCCGGAAATAGGCTTCACGCGCTGGCAGTTCGACGCCGGTCAGCCGCAGCGGCACCACGCTGTCCGGCACCACGCTGTCCGCCACTTTCACCCGTGTCTCCAGGGCCAGTTCGGCAATTAGCACCGTGCCGCGCGGGAGCCGTTTTTCGACCAGCACGCCCTCCCCTCGCCAGCCGGAATGCTGCTGGAGGTAGACCATCGTCCAGTGTTCGCGCGACAGCCGCTCGGCCCGCCGGATTCCCTGCGCCGCCGCTTCCGCCGCTCCGACCCGCTCGATGATCGCCTGGGCCTCCAGCGGATCGCCGCCCCGCAGGCACACCCGCAACTGCTGGTGCGCCACCAAGTCCAGATAGCGCCGCAACGGGCTGGTCACCTGAGCGTAGACGTCCAGTCCCAAGCCACCATGCGGGCCGGGCTGGCTGCTGTACTGGCGCGGCCGCAGACTGCGCCGCAGGGCATGCATCGCCGCCAGCCCCGCCGGTTGCCGGTCGGCGGCGTCCACCGGGTCCTGGGTGGTGAACGGAAACGGCAGCCCGTTGGCCAACGCGAAACGGGCCGCCGCCTCGCCGGCCATCACCATCGCCTCGGTCACCAGCATCCGGCTGCGCAACCGGGGCAGCGGCTTGATGTCCACCCGGCCGTCGCTCACCCGCATCTTGACTTCCGGCAGGTCGATGAAGATCGCGCCGTTGGCGCGGCGACGAGCCTGGTGGCGTTGCGCGAGTTCGTACAGGCCGCGAAACGGTTCCTCGTCCAACCGCGTTTCTACTTCCCCGTAACTCAATCGCCGCACCCGCACCCAACTCGGCGCGATTTCCACGTCGGTCACCACGCCCTCCGCGTCCAGGGTCAGGCCAAACGACAGGGCCGGGGCGATCTCGGTCAATCCCAAGCCCAAGCGTCGGATCGCCTCCTCCGGCAGCATCGGAACGATGGTTTCCGGCAGGTACAGCGTCGCCCCCCGCGCCCGCGCTTCGAGATCGACGGGACTGTCCGGCGACGCCAGGGCCGCCGCATCGGCGACATGCACCCACAGCCGGTTGCCATCCAGACTGAGCGCGTCGTCGGGATCGAGGTTGCCCTCGTCGTCGATGGCGTAGGCCGGCAGGCCGGTCAAATCCAGCCGGGATTCGTCCGGCAATTCGGGCAGACCCACCCCGGGCGGGGTTAGCAACGTCCCGATCCGACGCGGCCAGGGATTCACCGTCCCGTCCCAGTGCCGCAGCCGCAGCAGCAGGGCATGGGCGCTTTGCGGATTCTGGTCGCAGTCGAGCGCCTGCAACACCCGGCTCTGCTCGCGCTGGCCCAGGGCCACCTCCTCAATTTCGCCCAGCCAGGGCGTATCCTCGGGCGCGCACCGCCCCGCCCGCGCCCGCTGGAGAAAACCGTTCCACGCATCCCGTTCGGCCGCTTTCGCCTCCCGGATCGTGCGCTCCCGCTCCACCTCCGCCAGCGGCCGGGCGCTGATCGCTTCCGGCGTCCCCTGGAAATACAGACCTTCGTTCACCAGCCGCCAAGCCGCCCAGGCGGTGGCCGGGGTATAGGCGCCGTAGACCAGATCCGCCAACTCTGGCAGCGTGGTCTGCCCCCCGTCCAGCAGTTCGCAGGCCGCCTCCGCCTCGCCCGCCGGCGCGTCCAATTCGCGCAACCCCTTCAAGGGTCCGGGATGCAACAGCAACACGTCCTTGGGCCGCACCCGCAGCGACCGGCCATCCTCCAGTTCGATGTCCAGCTTGTCGCCGAGGGCGGCGACCCGGGCGGGACCGTTTTTGTAAAGCACCAGACTGTTCTGCGGGATGTTCATCGAACCTCGACGGAAACGATCCTCGCCACCCCCACGGGCCAGAGGTAAGGACAAGGACTAAAAACGAACGATAATCCTACCGGAAGCTACCAGATTTTGGGCTGAAAATTCGCGTCGTTGAGAATCTTCACAGTGTCGCCGGTTTGGGCCAGTACAAATAGCCCCTGCCGGTAAGCATAGCGATCCGCCCCGTCTTCAATCCGCATCCCCGCCACCGCCCCATGCACCTGCCAATCCGCGTATTCCGGGAAAAAGTCCCGAAATTGCCCCAGGTCATCCAGGAACTCCCGCACATCCGCCACACCCAGGCTGGCCTTAACTTCCACCACGACCACATGCCCGGCGTTGACCACCAGCACGTCAATCTCCAGCGTGGCGCCGCCCCGCCGTTTCTTCACCCGCTGGCTGACCATCTGCACCGGGATGCCCCGCTCGTTAAATACCCGTTCGCAGGCTGGCGCTACCTGGTTTTCCACAAACAGTCCCCATTGCCCGCCCAGATTGCTCACCAGCCGTGCGGTCTCCTGGAACTTGCGGTCGGTCTCCTGGAACTTGCGGTCGGTCTCCTGGAACTTGCGGTCGGTCTCCTTTTGCGCGTCCATCAGGTCCTGGAACTTGCGGTCGGTTTCCCGGAACAAGGCCAGGATGTCTTCGTAGGTCGTCGCCATCGTCCCATCCTTCTGTTGCATCAAGGTTCATAGCATACGCCCGCCAGCGACCACAAAAAAACCGCCCCACTGGCCAAGGGCGGCTCGGTGATTCCAGTCGGTAGTAGGTACCTACCGCATATTTGTCAGCGTTTCACGCCCCCAAACGGACCTGCGCGCCTTCGCGGTCGTGACGCTGGGTCTGGAGCGGCTGGTCTGGGGGCGGTGGAACAAATCCGCTGCCAGGAGGAGGCAACCGGCGCCCCGCGAAAATATCGGGGCGCATAGCACGAATTAGCTAAAAACCTTATTATAATTGGCGAACCTGACGCAAGCGGTTCGCGCCCCGTCACTATCATCACAAATCCAATCCAACAAATTGAAAAGACTAAGGAACTTGGAACCGCACTCCCAAATCACCGCTCGTTCGCCCCGCGGCTCGCGCCTTTTGCCGTTCGAAGTTTCGCTGTCCCGTCGCGCGGAGCGGATCGTCGCCCGCCGTGTCCGGCCCTACCCCCCCCTCGATCTGGCCCGCCAGCTTTCGAGGGCCTATCCCCAAGCTTCCGGCGCCGCTGGTCCGCTGCCGGCGCCCGTATCAGTGAGGAGAAAGCGTTCATGCATGACATTATTCACCAATTAGAACAAAAACGCGCTGCCGCCCGCCTCGGCGGCGGCCAGCGCCGCATCGACGCGCAACACAAACGCGGCAAGCTCAGCGCCCGCGAGCGTATCGAAGTCCTGCTCGACCCGGGCAGCTTCGAGGAATGGGACATGTTCGTCGAGCATCGCTGCACCGATTTCGGCATGGCCGACACCAGCACGCCGGGCGACGGCGTGGTGACTGGCTACGGCACCGTCAACGGCCGGCTGGTGTTCGTGTTCAGCCAGGATTTCACCGTGTTCGGCGGCTCCCTGTCCCAAGCTCACGCCGAGAAAATCTGCAAGATCATGGATCACGCCATCAAGGTCGGCGCACCGGTGATCGGCCTGAACGACTCGGGCGGCGCCCGCATCCAGGAAGGCGTGGACTCGCTGGCCGGCTACGCCAACGTGTTCCAGCGCAACGTGATGGGATCGGGTGTGATTCCGCAGATTTCGGTGATCATGGGTCCCTGCGCCGGCGGCGCGGTGTACTCGCCGGCGATGACCGACTTCATCTTCATGGTCAAGGACACTTCCTACATGTTCGTGACCGGCCCGGACGTGGTCAAGACGGTGACCCACGAGGAAGTCACCGCCGAGGAACTGGGCGGGGCCATCACCCACTCGACCAAGTCGGGCGTGTGCGACCGCGCCTTCGAGAACGATATCGAGGCGCTGCTGATGGTGCGGCGGTTCATTAATTTTCTGCCCGCCAACAATCGGGAAAAACCGCCGTTCCGGCCCACGCCCGATCCCGCCGACCGGCAGGATTTCTCGCTGGACACGCTGATTCCCGACAATCCGAACAAACCCTACGACATGAAGGAACTGATCCTGAAGGTCGTGGACGACGTGGATTTCTTCGAGGTGCAGCCCGAGAACGCCAAGAACATCCTCACCGGCTTCGCCCGGATGGACGGCTGGCCGGTCGGCATCATCGCCAACCAGCCGATGGTGCTGGCCGGCTGCCTGGACATCAAGTCCTCGATCAAGGCGGCCCGCTTCGTGCGGTTCTGCGACGCCTTCAACATCCCGATCATCACCTTCGTGGACGTGCCCGGTTTCATGCCCGGCACCGCGCAGGAATACGGCGGCATCATCAAGCACGGCGCCAAGCTGCTGTACGCCTACGCCGAATGCACTGTGCCCAAGGTCACCGTCATCACCCGCAAGGCCTACGGCGGCGCCTACGACGTGATGAGTTCCAAGCATCTGCGCGGCGACGTCAACTTCGCCTGGCCGACCGCTGAGATCGCGGTGATGGGACCGAAGGGCGCGGTGGAAATCATCTTCCGCCAGGACATCGGCGACGCCGCCAAGATCGCCGAGCGCACCGAGGAATATCGCAAGAAATTCGCCAACCCGTTCATCGCCGGCCACCGTGGATTCATCGACGACGTGATCATGCCCCACGGCACCCGCAAGCGCATCTGCCGCTCCCTGGCGATGCTGCGGGACAAGGAACTCGAAAATCCGTGGCGTAAGCACGGCAACATTCCGCTGTAAGGGGTGGGACGCATGTTCAAGAAAATCCTGATCGCCAACCGCGGCGAAATCGCCTGCCGCGTCATCAAGACCGCCCGCAAAATGGGCATCAAAACCGTCGCCGTCTACTCCGAGGCGGACCGGGATGCGCTGCACGTCGAACTGGCCGACGAGGCCGTACTCATCGGCCCGCCGCCCACCGCCCAGAGCTATCTGGTGATGGAGCGCATCGTCCAGGCCTGCAAGGACACCGGGGCTGAGGCGGTGCATCCCGGCTACGGCTTCCTGTCCGAGCGAGCGGCGTTCTGCGAGATGCTGGACAAGGAAGGGATCGTGTTCATCGGCCCGAAGGTGAAAGCCATCGACGCCATGGGCGACAAGATCACCTCCAAGAAACTGGCCAAGGAAGCCGGGGTCAGCACCGTGCCCGGCTACACCGAGGTCATCAAGGACGCCAAGGAGGCCGTCGAAATCGCCCTGAGCATCGGCTATCCGGTGATGATCAAGGCCAGCGCCGGCGGCGGCGGCAAGGGGATGCGCGTCGCCTGGAACGACAACGAATGCCGCGACGGCTTCGAACGGTCCACCAACGAAGCCCGCTCCTCGTTCGGCGACGAGCGCGTATTCATCGAGAAGTACATCGAGGAGCCGCGCCACATCGAAATTCAGGTGCTGGGCGACAGCCACGGCAACATCGTCTATCTGGGCGAGCGCGAATGCTCGCTGCAACGCCGCCACCAGAAGGTGATCGAGGAAGCGCCTTCTCCCTTCCTGGACGAAATCACCCGCAAGGCGATGGGCGAACAGGCGGTGGCGCTGGCGCGGGCGGTGGACTATCAGTCCGCCGGCACGGTCGAGTTCATCGTCGATTCCAAGCGCAATTTCTATTTCCTGGAGATGAACACCCGCTTGCAGGTGGAGCATCCGGTCACCGAGTACATCACCGGGCTGGACCTGGTGGAGCAGATGATCCGGGTCGCCGCCGGCGAGAAGCTGGCTTTCACCCAGGAGGATGTCAAGCTCAAGGGCTGGGCCATCGAGGCGCGGGTCTACGCCGAAGATCCGTTCCGCAACTTCCTGCCGTCCATCGGCCGGCTGGTCAAGTACATGCCGCCCCAGGAGAACGAGGTGGTGCGGGTCGACACCGGCATTTACGAAGGCAGCGAAGTGTCGATGTACTACGACCCGATGATCGCCAAGCTGATCACCTACGGGTCGACCCGCGATCGCGCCATCGCCCACATGCGGGACGCGCTCAACGAGTTTTTCATTCGCGGTGTCCAGCACAACATCAGCTTCCTGGCGGCGCTGATGGTGCATACCCGGTTCATGACCGGGCGGATCAGCACCAACATGATCGCCGAGGAATACCCACACGGCTTTCACGCCTCCGACGTGCCGCACGACGATCCGGCGCTGTTGATCTCGGTGGCCGCCTTCATCCATCGTCGCTACATGGACCGCGCCGCCCAGACCAGCGGCCAGTTGTTGGGCCACGAGCGCAAGGTCGACAACGACTGGGTGGTGCTCATGGGCGGCCAGCAACATCTGGTGCATGTCGATCCCGCCGAGGGTGGCTACGACGTGGAGTACATGGGCGAAACCTATCAGGTGCGCAGCGACTGGCAGTTCGGTTATCCGCTGTTCAAGGGTACCCTGAACGGCACCGAGATCTGCATCCAGATCGAACGCCGCGACATGATCTATCGGCTGTTCCACTGGGGTTCGCAGGCGGACGTGATGGTGATGTCGCCGCGGGTGGCTAACCTGCAGGCGCTGATGCCGGAGAAGGCGCCGCCGGATCTGTCCAAGTACCTGCTGTCGCCGATGCCGGGCCTGCTGACCAAGGTCGCGGTGCAGGTCGGCCAGGAGGTCAAGGCCGGGGAAGAACTGGCGGTGATCGAGGCCATGAAGATGGAGAACGTGCTGCGCGCCGATCAGGACGCCACGGTCGCCAAGGTGCTGGCGGCGCCGGGCGACAGCTTGGCGGTCGATCAGGCGATCCTCGAGTTCGCGTGATCGCGCGCCAATAATAAAGGGGCGGTCGCGCCGCCCCCGTCTTACCGAAACCGGTTGCGCGTTGGCGCAGCCGGTTTTTTTATAGGCTGCCGATAACGATAAAAAACGGCCACCGTTCGCACGGTGGCCGTTCGCGGTCTCTAACCAACCCGTCGGGCGAGCGCGGTTACTTGACCAGTCGCGCCTTGACGTAGGAACCCGGCGCATCTTCGATCACCGGTAGCTTGCCGGTTCCCGGCACCCGGGCTGGCACTTTCTCGCCCGAGTTTTTGCTCAGCCACTTGTACCAGTCCGGCCACCACGAGCCTTCGGTCTGCTTGGCGTCCTTCAGCCACTCGTCCGGATCGGCCACCTGCTTGGGATTGGTCCAGAAGCAGTACTTGTTGGCGGACGGCGGATTGATCGGGCCGGCGATGTGGCCGGAGCCGCTCAGCACGAACCGCACCGGGCCGCTGAACAACAGGCTGCCGGCGTAGTTGGACTTCCACGGCGCGATGTGGTCCTCGATCGCCGACAGGAAATAGGTCGGCACCTTGACCTGGTTCAGGTCGATCGGCGTACCCAGCAGGGAAATGCCGCCCGGTTGCGCCAACCGGTTGTGCTGGTAGAAGTTGCGCAGATAGAAGCTGTGCATCTTCGCCGGCATCCGGGTGGAATCCGAGTTCCAGTACAGCAGGTCGAAGGGGAACGGATCCTTGCCCAGCAGGTAGTTGTTGATGAAGAACGACCACATCAGGTCGTTGGCGCGCAACATGCTGAAGGTGGTCGCCATCTCGCTGCCGTCGAGATAGCCCTTGGCCGCCATGCGCTTCTCCAGCGAGGCGATCTGTTCCTCCTCGATGAAGACTTCCAGTTCGCCCGGCTGGGAGAAATCCAGCATGGTGGTCAGGTGGGTGCCGGAACTGATGCGCGGCGTGCCCTTCGCCGCCAGATAGGCGTTGGTGATGCCCAGCAGGGTGCCGCCCAGGCAGTAGCCCAGCGCGTTGACCTCGGGCTCGCCGGTGGCCTGCTCGATGGCGTCCAGCGCCGCCAGCGGACCATCCTTCAGGTAGTCTTCGAAGGCCTTCTCGGCCATCTTCTCGTCCGGGTTGATCCAGGACATCAGGAACACGGTGAAACCCTGATCCACCGCCCATTTGATCAGTGAGTTCTTGGGCCGCAGATCCATGATGTAGTACTTGTTGATCCACGGCGGGAAGATCAGCAGCGGCTTCTTGAACACCTCCGGCGTGCTGGGATCGAACTGGAGGAGCTGCATCATCTCGGTCTGATAGACGACCTTGCCGGGCGTGGTGGCGACGTTCTTGCCCAGCTCGAAGGCGTTGAGGTCGGTCATCCGGATGTTGAGCTTGCCCTTGCCGCGCTCGAGGTCGTCGAGCATGTTCTTCAGGCCATTGATCAGGTTCTCGCCGCCGGATTCGATGGTGACCCGCACCACTTCGGGATTGGTCATCGCGAAGTTGCTCGGCGCCAACGCGTCCACGAACTGGCGGGTATAAAATTGCAGCTTTTTCTTGGTCTTGTCGTCGTAACCCTCGACGTTGGCGACCATGTCCTGAATCCAGCCAGCGGTCAGCAGGTAGGACTGTTTGATATAGGAGAACAGGACGTTGTCCTGCCAGTCGTCGTGCTTGAAGCGCTTGTCGCCCTTCTGCTCGCGCACCACCGTCTCCATCGGCTGGCCGCCAAACACCGCAGGCAAGGCTTTCTGCCACAGATCCATATAGTTCTGCCACAGCGTCATCTGAGCCTGCGCCAGCTTGGCCGGATCGGCCAGGATCTTCTGGGTCAGATCCAGGAAGGATTTGCCTAGGCCCATCTGATCCTGAAGGTCAAAAGCGCCATCGCTCTTCTGGCGGTTCAGAAATTCCTTGACAATGATCTGGCTCTTTTCGGCGATGTGGGAGAAAAGCTGCGCCATTTGAGCCGGATCGGGCATCTTGACTTCTGGTAGCTTGAGTTCGGGGGTTTTTTGCTCGGCCATGCGTTATTCCTCTCGTCGTTATGGTGGTTCGCTGGATCGCTTTTTATTTTAGCTTATGTTGCCTCTTTCGCGTCAGCGGGGCGCCCCCCAAAATAAACCGGACAGGCCATCGCGGAAATTCCGCGTTGGCCTGTCCGTCGAACGGGAGCGCGAACCCCTGCCTTACTTGGCGACGAGGCTCTTCAGTTCCTGCAGGCTCTCGGTAACGCGCTTGTTGATGATGGCGAATGCCTCGGTGTTGGACTTGCTGACCATTTCAGCCAACTCGCGCGCGTTGGCCAGCGCCTGCTCGAACGCCTTGCGAACCAGTTCGGCCTGCTTGGTGGTCATCTCCTGCGGGTTGCTCGCGCTACCGGCCAGTTGCTGGGCAACGGACGACACCTCGCTCATGGCCTGGCTCAGAATCTCGGCCTGCCGTTGCGCCACCGCCTGTATGCCCTGCACCGCGGCCTGATTGGCGGCGGTCAGCGCTTCGATGTTCTTGCGCTGGGCATCCATGATCGCCTGCATGTCGAAACCGGGGATCTTGACATCGCCCAGCATCTTCGTCATGTCGAACTTGCTCAGATCGAACTTGCCGAAGTCCATATTGGCGAACGGGTTGAAAGGATTGTTAGCCATCACTTGCTCTCCTGACTCATTGGGTTAAAGACTTATTGTGCAACGCAACATCATTTTGCGCATTCTGCACCCCGCAACGACGGGAGTCAACCGAAATTTTGCAATGCGGCAATCCCGGTGGGATTCTCATCCTTCCCGCCCCAGGCTTTTGGCGGCGATCTCGTAGACATCCGGCGACAGCGCCGGCGCGGCGAGGATGCGCTCCAGTTGTTCGCGCATCCCCTGCTGGCGCATTGGATCGTACTTGCGCCAACGGGTGAACGCGGCCATCAGCCGGGCGGCGATCTGGGGATTGAAGGCATTCAGGTCCAAAATCCGGTCGGCCAGAAAAGTATAGCCACTACCGTCGGCGGCGTGAAAATGCCAGGGGTTGGCCTGGGAGAACGCGCCGATCAGCGCCCGGACCTTGTTGGGATTTCTGAGGTTGAACGCTTCGTGCGCCATCAAGTCCTGGACGACGACCAGCGTGCCGGGCAGGCGCGAGGTGGCTTGCAGGCTCAGCCACTTGTCCACCACCAGCGCCTCGCGCCGCCAGCGGGCGTAGAACGCCGCCAACGCCTCGGCCCGATCCGGGCTGTCGTCGTTCGCCAGCGCCGCCAGCGCCCCGAGTTGGTCGGTCATGTTGCCGGCGGCGTGGAACTGCTCCAGGCACAGCGCCCGCGATTCGGCGGCGTCGAGTTGCATCAGATAATCCAGGCAGACGTTCTTCAAGGCCCGCTGGCCGATGGCGGCGGCATCCATCCGGTAACCGTCGCGTTCCCGGCCATGCAAGGTCTGGTAGGCCGCCCGCAGCGGCTCGCGCAACCGCTCCGCCAGCGTCCGCTGGACCCAGCGCCGCGCGGCGTGAATGCCATCCACGTCCACCACGTCCATCTGTTCGGCGAGGTAGCCTTCGCCGGGCAGGGTCAACACCTGCGCTAACAACGCTGGATCGGCACCCGAGGTCAGCGCCTGGCCAAGCGCGGCGCCGAACGACTCCGGCGGCGTCCAGTTCCGCCCCCGCCGGCGTTCCTCGACCAGGGCGAGGATGGTGCGAATCGCCAGCGTCTGGCCGGCGTCCCAGCGGTTGAAATCGTCGCTATCGTGGGCCAGCCGGAAGCGCAAGTCGGCGTCGCTCTCGGCGCTGTCGATCTTGACCGGCGCGGAAAAGCCGCGCAGCAGCGAGGGAACCGGCCGCGCTGGTACATCGATAAAGCGAAACGTATGTTCCGGCTCGCGCAGTTCCAGCACCCGCGTGGTTTCCCCCGGCGCGTTCTCGCCGTCCAGTCGCAGCGGCAGGTCGCGGCCCTCGGCGTCCAGCAGACCCAGCGCCAGCGGAATGTGGAACGGCTCCTTGCGGGGCTGGCCGGGCGTCGGCGGACAGGATTGCCGCACCGTCAGCGCATAGATGCCGCTGGCGGAATCGTAGGCGTCGCTGATGGTCACTTCCGGCGTGCCGGCCTGGTGATACCAGCGTTTGAACTGGCCGAGATCGGCGCCGTTGGCGTCCGCCATCGCCGCCACGAAATCATCGCAGGTCACCGCTTGGCCGTCGTGGCGCTGGAAATAGAGGTCCATACCCCGCCGAAAGCCGTCCCGGCCCAGCAGGGTTTGCATCATGCGGATGACTTCCGCGCCCTTGTTGTAGACGGTGACCGTGTAGAAGTTGTTGATTTCGATGTAGGAATCCGGCCGCACCGGATGCGCCAGCGGCCCGGCGTCCTGCGGGAACTGGCTGCCGCGCAGCATGCGCACGTCCTCGATGCGCTTGACCCCGCGCGAGCCGAGGTCGCTGGAAAATTCCTGGTCGCGGAACACGGTCAGCCCTTCCTTAAGGCTGAGCTGAAACCAGTCGCGGCAGGTGACCCGGTTGCCGGTCCAGTTGTGGAAATATTCGTGGCCGATGACGCCGAGGATGCCCTGATAGTCGGCGTCGGTGGCGGTGTCCGGCTTGGCCAGCACGTACTTGGTGTTGAAGACGTTGAGGCCCTTGTTCTCCATGGCGCCCATGTTGAAATCGCCGACCGCCACGATCTGGTACAGGTCGAGGTCGTATTCCAGTCCGAAGCGTTCCTCGTCCCAGGCCATCGCCTGTTTGAGCGAGTCCATCGCGTGGTCGCACTGATCGACGTTATCCGGCTCGACGTAAATGCGCAGCGTGACCTTGCGGCCGGAACGGGTGACGAAGCGATCCTCGATGTGTTGCAGATGGCCAGCCACCACGGCGAACAGGTAGGAAGACTTGGGAAACGGATCATGCCACTTCGCCCAGTGCCGACCGTCGGCCAGTTCGCCGCGTTCCACCGGATTACCGTTGGACAGCAACACCGGATAGCGGGCCTTATCCGCCACCAGGGTGGTGGTGTAAACCGCCATCACATCGGGGCGGTCGAGAAAATAGGTGATGCGGCGAAAACCTTCCGCTTCGCACTGGGTGCAGAAATTGCCGCTGGATTGGTAGAGACCCTGCAGGGCGGCGTTGTCCTGGGGCCGAATGCGGGTGACGACGGTCAGTACAAACTCGGCGGGTGGGCCGAGCAGGGTCAGTCGGTCGGCGTCCACCCGATAGCGGTCGGCGGCGAGCGGAGTCCCGTTCAGTTCCAACGCGAGCAACTCCAAATGCTGGCCATCCAGCGCCAGTGGCGTTCCGGCGGGCGTGGCCTCGGCGCGGACGATGCGCAACCGGGACTGCACGGTGGTGGAATCTTCGCCCAGTTCGAAGCGCAGGTCGACGGTCGAAATGCGGTAGGCGGGCGGCGCATAGTCCTTGAGATAGGTGGTCTTGGGAGTCTGAGTCAGCATGTGGGACACTTTGGATTTGGAGTGAACGATTCGCTTGGAGGGTTGGCGGTTGGGTTCGTTCGGAGCCGTTTGGTTTTCATTCCACCTCGTCGCCCGATGTTTCCACCCATAGCCCGCCCAGTTCCAGGGCGATTTCGGCGAACGGCTCGATGCTGACCGCATCCTGCTCCTGAAACAGCCCAATCACGGTCCAGCGCCCGTCGCGCAGGGCGAACGCTTCCAGGGTATGGGCCAGCGGGTCCACCAGCCACAGATAGGGCACGCCGTAACGAGCGTAGACCGGCATTTTGATCACCCGGTCCTTGCGAGCGGTGGACGGCGACAGGATTTCGCAGACCCAGTCCGGCACGACCTCGATCCGCTGATCGCGGGGCAGGCGCGGCATCCGCTCCCGCCGCCAGCCAGCGAGGTCGGGAACCAGCACTTCGGTATCGCGGATGAAATGGATTTCCGGTTCGTCCAGTATCCACCAGCCCCCTGGCCCGCCACGACCCCGGTGGTAGGCCGAACCGATGTCCATTCCCAATCCCGAACCCGCTAATGCATGGGGATTAGCCGGACGCGCTTGGGTATATAACTGGCCATTGATAATCTCGCCGGTCAGGTTTTCCGGCAATGCCTCAAGCTGGGCATATAAATCATCTGAATACATGGTTACTTTCATCACGGCGGACATCGGCGTCTCCTGTTGAATCAGCGTGATTTGCGCTTCCTGCTCATTGTAGAGCGTTCCGCCGGCAGCAAGGACGTGAGTTGCCGGTAGCGTTCAAACAGGAACGCCACCCGCTCCGCCTCGCTGGCGAAGGCGGTTTTGCCGTAGGCGGCATCCACCGCGCGGTCGAGGTGGCGATGCGCCTTGAGCAGTTCCGGCGGCATGGCCAGCGGGTCGTAGAGATCGGCCAGTGTGGCGTCGGGGAAGCGGGCGCGGGCGTCGAGCACCGCTTGGGCGGCGGTTTCAATCGCCTGGCGTTGCGGATCGGTCGACTCCGGCCACGGAAAGTTGTTGTAGACGATGCCGGCGGAATAGCGGTAACGGCTCTCCAGCCGCCCGCATACCGCCCGCACCCAGGCTATGTGCAGCGTTGAGGACAGCACGCCAAAGTGGTAGAGCGTGGCGTGGGGCATCAGCAGGCAGGAATCGCTAACCAGTACTTCTGGGGAGATGAATCCAAAGGGGATATAAACACGCCGTTCGGAAGAAACCCGTGGAATCAGCAGAAAGGAATCGGCTGGCCGGTTCTCCACATGAAACCGGGTCGGCGTTTCGGCCAGCTTGCGGGTTGGGGCCGATTGACTCGCCAGCCGAAACTGGCGCACCGCCTCCACCCGCTTCATGGTCTCCGGCATTTTCCGCAACTGGTCCGGTGGGCACTCACCCAGCCACAGACACCAGCGTTCGTAGCCGTTCAGAAACTCATCCGCACCGAGCCAGCGCCGGAACCAGGGTTCAGCCTGCGGTTCTTTCTTCAGAAACGCCACTTTCTCCTCGGCGGTGAACAGGTAATGCCCGCCGTCGATGGGCTTGTTGCCGATGCTGATTTCCGGCACGGCGCAGATGGGGCGCTGCCGGTTGACCAGCGCCACGTTCGGCCCGTCCACCAGATACGGATTGATGTTTCCAGCCCGGATCGCGTGCGGTTCGGACTTGGGCGTGTCGTAGTCGAACAGCCATTTCTCCGGCTCGTCCCGCAAGGCGAAGCCGACGATCACGCAATGCACCGCCGCCTGGCCGCGCGCCGCGCTGCTCCATTGAAAGGTGCGATGGGCGAAGTGGATCCGCGCGCCGCGCCGGAACAAATCCGGCCACAACACTCCGGCCTGTTCGCCTTGGGTAATCGAATTGGTAGAGACAAACGCCGCCCGAATCGCGGGATTGCCGACCAGAACATCGGTGGCCTTGCGATACCAGCAAGCGACGTAATCCAGTAGACCGGCGTTGCGGGTGTCAGCAAAAATGGCGGCGACCTCGGCCCGTTGCGCCGCGTTCAGGAACTTCGCCCCCACGAACGGCGGATTGCCGACGATGACGCTCAAATCCTCCGGCCTGACGATCTCCCGCCAATCCAGCGCCAGGGCGTTGCCATGGACGATGTTCGGGGCCTTAGTCAGCGGCAGGCGGACGAAGTACTGGCCAAACTCCTCCGACACCCGCAGATTCATCTGATGGTCGGTCAGCCACAGCGCCACTTGCGCGATTTGGGCGGGAAATTCCTCCAGTTCGATGCCATGGAACTGATCCACGTCCACGAACACCAGTTGGCTCACGTCCATCAGGATTTGCCGGGTGTTGACCAGTTCCCGCAACACGTCCAATTCCAGCAGGCGCAGTTCCCGATAAGCCACTACCAGAAAGTTGCCGCAGCCGCAGGCCGGATCGAGCACGCGCAGGCCCGCCAGCTTCTTTTGAAAGGCGAAAAGCTGCTTGGGACTTTGCCGCAACCGTTCGAACTCCGCCCGCAGCCGATCCAGAAACAGCGGGCGCAGCGCCTTGAGGATGTTGGTTTCGCTGGTGTAGTGCGCGCCCAGATGGCGGCGGGCGGCAGGATCGAGGATGGACTGGAACAGCGAGCCGAAAATCGCCGGGGAAATCCGGCTCCAGTCCAGCGCACAGGCGTCGAGCAGCAACTCCCGCAAGCGCCGGTCGAATGCCGCCAGCGGCAACGGTTCGGCGAACAACCGACCGTTGACGTAGGGAAACGCCGCCAGTTGCTCGTCCAGCGTTTTGAAGCGCCGCTCCGGCGGCATGTTCAAGGTTTGAAAGAGTTGCGCCAGCCACGGCCCCAGATCGGAACCGTCCTCGGCAGTGCGCTGTTCCAGACCGTCCTGAAACTGGCGGCGCTCGAAGATCGCGGTGTCATCGGCGAACAGACAGAACAGCATCCGCACCAGCAGCAGTTCGAGCGGATGCCCATCATACCCCGCAGCCTTCAACCCGTCGTGCAACCGGCCCAGCCGCTCCGCCGCCTCGACGTTGACCGGATCCTGCTGGCCGAAATGGCGGGTCTGATAGCCGGCGATGAAGCCAAACAAGCGGACCTGCTGGTACAAATCCGCCAGCGGAAACTCGTGGGTCTGGTTCTCGTCCAGATCGTAGAGCCGGAACCGGGCGAAGTCGGAAACCAGCACATAGCGCGGCAGGTCGCGCTCCTTCAGCCCCGGAAAGTAGTCCAGCGCCTGCCGGAACGCCCGGTCGAGGTCTTTGCCGCGCGACTTGTGCTCGACCAGCAGCACGCCTTTCCACAGCAGATCCACGAAACCGCCCGCGCCGTCTGCCTTCCTGACCGGGGTCTCGAACGTCGCCACCCGCCGCCGCGTCACCCCGAAAATGGCGAAGAAGGCATTCCAGAAGCTCTCGGCTTCCGAATCCTCGGATTTCTCGTTGGCCCACTCGCGGGAAAAGGCCAGGGCACGGTCTTTAATTTCGTTCCAGGACAGGGGCATGGAGATCGCTGCTCGGATCAAGAACAACCGCCGCTGTCGCGCAAAATCCGCCGGATGCGCGCCCATGCCTCAGCCAACGGGTGCGGCAATTTGTCGCATCCCGGCCCGCGTCCCGGCAATTTATCATGGAAAAAGAATCACTAACCGGATTCAGGCACATCTTCCCGCCCTCTAACCCGAGGTTCACACATTCATGAGCGATTCCATTCAGGCCGATCGCCGTCAAGTTCTCCGCCTTCTTGCCATCACGACCGCTGCTGCTGGCGCTGCGGCCCTGAGTCCGCCGGCACTGGCCGCGAAGTGCGAAACCGACGGCACTCCGCTGCAATTCGTGCCCAAGACCGCGCCGGACCCCAACCCGCAGGACGACGACATCGTCAAGTATCCCAAATGCCCCTACTGCGGCATGGATCGCAAGCAGTACCATCACAGCCGCCATCTAGTGCATTACCAGGATGATCTGGTGGACGCCACTTGCTCGCTGCACTGCGCCGCGCTTAGCTTGGCTCTCAATATGGATCGGGGACCCAAGACCATCTATGCCGCCGATTTCGGCGCGAAGGCCGACCCGAAACCACTGGTCAACGTGGATGCGGCTACCTACCTGATCGGTTCCAAGCTGCCGGGGGTGATGACCGCGCAAAGCAAGGTCGCCTTCGGTTCCAAGGCGGCGACCGAGGCCGCCAAGGCGGAAAACGGCGGCGAATTGGGCAACTTCGATGCCGCGCTCCGGGCCGCCTATCAAAGCATGGCCAGCGACACGATGATGATCCGCAAGAAGCGGAGCGATAAGAAGCAACACGCCGGACACGGTTAAGGCTCCCCGGCGGACTATCCCGGCCCGCCATTGACGGCGGGCAAAAAAAGACCGGCTGGCACACGAGGCAGCCAGCCGGGCATAAAGCTTAAGATTATGGCCGGTCAAGCATAACCAACGGGCCGGCGTCGAGAGCGGAGTGCGACAATATGCCGCAGCGCCTCGGTGAGATGGGTAGAGTACGCAATGCGTACCCTACTGCCACTGGCGCACCTGGCTCCCACGCTCCAGCGTGGGAGCACGTCCAGACGCTCCTGCGTCGTGATTTATTTGGGATCACTCAAGCCGCTGGAACGGCTTGTCGACATTCCCACGCCGGAGCGTGGGAACGAGAACTTGGCGCCTCACGGGCGGGCTAGGATCGGACCGGCCGCTTGGCCAGCTTGCGCTGCAAGGTGCGGCGGTGCATGCCCAACTGCCGCGCGGTGGCGGAAATGTTGCCGTCGTTGTCGCGCAGCACCCGCTGAATGTGCTCCCATTCCAGGCGATTGACGCTCAGAGGACGGGCGTTGACCGGCGCGGCGGGATCGCCCGTGGTCGCGCCAAAAGCCGCCACCACTTGATCGGCGTCGGCAGGCTTGGGCAGATAGTTGACCGCCCCGAGCTTGATCGCCTCGACCGCCGTGGCGATGCTGGCATAACCGGTCAGCACCACGATCCGGGTCGCCGGCTCCAGCGCCAGCAACTCCGGGATCAGCAGCAGCCCGGAATCGCCAGCCAGATTGAGATCCACCACCGCATACTCCGGCGGGTCCGCCGCCGCCAGCCGCAGCGCCGTGGCGCTGTCGCGCGCCGTGGCGACCGCGAAGCCGCGCCGGCTCAACGCCAGCCCCAACACCCGGCAAAAGGTCGGGTCATCATCCACCAGCAGCAGGCTGGAACGGTCGGTAAGGTCCACAGTTTCCATCATGCAGCGCCGGCGTGGACGGGCAAATCA
>Ga0209573_1003312_pt1 | contig 18005 bp, 14 predicted proteins | sample TNRBio252014_DNA_FD_185870 | JGI IMG/M metagenome (GOLD analysis project Ga0209573, IMG submission 185870) | Wastewater treatment Type I Accumulibacter community from EBPR Bioreactor in Madison, WI, USA - TNR Reactor_6/25/2014_ DNA (SPAdes)... | ecosystem: Engineered > Bioreactor > EBPR >...
CGGCGTCGGCCTTATCATTTTGCTGCAGCAAGTGCTGATTGGCGTCGCTATCGGTTTTGTCATGCGCATCGTTTTTGTTGCGGTGGAAATGGCCGGTGAGCTGATCGGCTTGCAAATGGGGTTGGGGTTTGCCATTTTCTTCGATCCGCAAAATTCCGGTCAGATCGATATCATCGGCCGGTTTCTCGGAGTCATCGCCAGTCTCGCATTTCTGGCGATTGACGGCCATTTGATGATGATCGCGCTGATTTCACAAAGTTTCAGTACCTTACCGGTCGGAACCGATGCAACCACCAATGCGACATTTTCGACACTGGCGCAATGGGGCAGCGAAATTTTTAAATCCGGCTTGCAATTGTCGCTCCCGGTATTAACCGCATTATTAATTACCAACCTGGCACTGGGGATTCTGACCCGGGTGGCGCCGCAATTGAACATTTTCGCCGTTGGTTTCCCGTTAACCTTATCAATCGGACTTCTGGTTCTAGCGCTCAGCATGCCTTTTTATACCCCCATCCTGGAACAGTTGGTGCATGAAGGATTGGATCTCATGATGGGGATTGCGAATGTTACTGAAATCCATATACCGTAGAAATTCTCGTTTCCTTTACAAACTGTTATTGCAAATCGGACAACCGTTCGCATTGCAAAAGATATACAGACATTTTCCCCTGCTTATCATCGCAAGCCCATCGCTCGGAAACTGTTAAAGTGATTTTCTGTTTAGTAAAAGCTGCCGATACCAGCACCCGATACGATTTCAAGCTTTAGTTAACGACATATGACATTCAAGTCACGGCTCTTCAGTTCGCTGCGCAAACTTTCCGCTTCGCAAGAAATTCATTTCGGTGAAGATACTGCTGCGCCCGAAGACGATACGCCGCCCGGCGTTTCGCCGGATAACCGGCAACAATTCGCATCGGCTGACGAAATCAAGCAACTTCTCGACACCGCCTATCGCGATCGCCTCAGCGCCGAAGATCATGCGATCAAAGAAGCGCATAAGCGTATCGAAGCGGAAAATATCGCGCGAGTAGCCGCCGAAGCCAGAGCGCGCGCCGAAGCCAATGCCCGGATCGCGGCAGAGACAAGAAATCAGGCTGAAACCCTCGCGACCGCTCAGGCCAGAGCCAGGGCAAAAGCGGTGGCATTGGCAGCCCGGGAAGCCAATGCCCGGCGGGAATTGGAATTGAAAGCCAAAATATTGGCCGATGAAAAGATAAAAGCCGAAAAGGCGCTTAGCGCATTACTCGAAGCCAAGATCAAGGCGGAAGCGTCGATTATCGAGAAAACGCAAAACCGTATCGAGCAAGAAGCCGTCGCACTGGATTTGGCGCATGCAACGGCACTCAAAGAAAATGAAGCGGCCGAAGCCGCCAGAATTCACGCAAAAGCAGCGGAAGAAGCGCGTCTAGCGGCATCTGCGGCAATCGAAGCTGAAACCAGCGCCGCCGCATTAGCCGCCGCAAAAATCCAGGAATCGCAAAAACAAATAGCACTGGCACGCGCGTGCGAAGAATTGGAAAAGCAAGCACTGGAAACCGTTCGAACCCGCGCAACATTAGAAGCACAACGGCAAACGCAAGCAATCGAGCGATTGGATGCCGAGCGCAAAGCCAAAGAACAAGAAGAAGCGCGACTGGAAGCCGAAACAACCGCCACCCGGGCAGCTTTGGAAAAAGCCGAAGCTGAGACAACCGCTGCGGAACAAGCCCGGATCCGGGCCGGACTGGATCAGCAAGCAATCGTTGCCGCGCGGGATCGCGCTGAAGCCGAAAAGGCCGCGGCGGAAATAGCGGAAATCATTGCCGCAAAAGAGCGCGCAACGGTGGATGCCATCAACATGAAACTACAAGCGGATACCCAATTGCTCGTGGAAACCGAACGCCGGATGCAGCTTGCAACGGAAGCGCTGGCAGTCGCCGAAGCGGTTGTGCAAGCGGAACAAGCCGCCAATCATGCGGCTATGGAAAAAAACAAGGCCGAGTCCGCTGCGACCAAAGAGTATCAAAAACGCATTAAAACCGATGAAGCTGCTCTTCAGGCGGAAACATTGCGCAAAGAATCCGAGAAAGCCGCAAGAATTGCCGCCAATGAACGGTTAGCCGCAGAAAAACGATTAAAAGCAGCGGCAGAATCAAAAGCCCAAGCGGATGCGCTGATCGCGCAAGAAATCCAGGCAAAGGCGGATTTGGAACAACGCTTACAAGAAGACGCCGAGCTGCGCGCCAAAGCCATGATCGACGCCAAGCAAGCGGTTGCCGAGCGTTTGCAAATCGAACAAAAAATTACCGGACTGGCGATAACCCGGGCGCAAGCAAAAATCATCGCGACCAACAAAGCCAGGGCGCAGTTGGAAGCGGAAAAAGACGCCACCCGCATTGCCTTGGAAAAAGCCCGGAAAGAATCGGCCGCGCTGGCCGCCATGCAAGAGCGCATCACCCTGGAATCCGCCGCATTGGAAGTTGCCGCGGCGCGCGAAGCCGTGGAATCGATGGCGAAAGAAGCGCTGTTTGCACGCTCGCAAGCGGATAAGGAAGCGACTGCCGCCGCTACTGCCAGAATCCGCGCCGAAATCGCCGCAGCGGAACGCTCCAGAAACCGGACGGACACTGCCGCCGCAAAAAAACCGCGAACGGTTGAGTCACTAGCCGGAATGCCGGTAAACGAGCGCGTGCCGGTTAAATCCAGGCGCTAAAAAATCCCATGCGCCGGTATTGCCTGCCAGGCACCGGTCAAATCACCCACAGCAATGCCACACCGACACCGGCCGCAGCCGCCAGCATGCCGGAAACGCATTGTCTTGCGAGTGCAGTGTTACCAATAAAAAAAATCATTCCAAGCTTGAAGCCGGTGTTGGACAAAAATGCCAGCGAAATTGCGACAATCGCATGGATTGCTTCGCGTTTTCCTAAATCAAATAAACGCAAGCTGGACAGCGTAATCGCATCGACATCGGTCAACCCGGAAATCAGTGCGACAGCATACAATCCGCCGCTGCCGGCGACATCCGAAAGCCATGCGGAACATAACAAAACGATGCCGTAGATTAAACCGAAAGCCGCGGCTACACGGATTTCTGTCGGGTTTTTAATTTCCGGCACAGGCACTTCTTGCTGCTGATTCAACCGGTACCACCAATAGCCTGTAACACAGGCTCCGCACAGAAAACCGCTACCCAGCACCGGTAGCAATTGCGGCAATATCCCCGGTGAAACCACCGCGCTGAGAATCGCCAAGCGGATCAGTACCGTCAGGTTGGCGATCAAAATAACGACTACCGCAAGCTGGGTAAAATCCTGATTTTCCATGCTGCGGCGTGCGTACACCAATGTTGTGGCGGTACTGGAAACCAAGCCGCCGAATAACCCCAGGATCGCGCCGTGACGTTGACCGATCAATTGCATCGCCACATAACCGGCCAAACTGACACCTGAGATCAGCACCACCATCAGCCAGATTTGATGCGGATTGATCGCTTCGTAAGGCCCCAGATTCTTATCCGGCAACACCGGCAGAATGATAAACGTCAGCACCGCGAATTGCAGCGCCGAAATCAGGTCGCGGCGGCTGAGCTTGGCGGTGATGCCGTGCAGTTCCGCCTTGAAATACAGCAACACCGTGGTGATGATGGCCAGCATGATCGCCAGCGTATCGCTGCCGTACCACACCGCCGCACCCAAACCATAGCACACCAATGCGGCGGCGATGGTGGTGGTTCCCGGATCGGCGCTGTCTTCTTTGACCCGGTAATATGCCGCGACCATCATCAAACCGACAATCAACAAACCGCCCAGCAGCAGCCACGGCGTGGCTTTTTCCGACAGCATCGCGGCCAATGTGCCGAACAGCGCGACCAAAGCGAACGTTCTCAACCCCGCGCGAGAACCGGGGCTGCGCTCGCGTTCCAATCCGATCAGTAAGCCGATCGCCAGGCTGGTCATGAAATGCGGCAGCGCCGCCAATTCCCCGTTCAAGGTAAATTCAGTGTGCATCGCCAGTTACCGGTTGATCTGCGTGAAACCAATGTTCCAGCAGGAATTGCAAGGATGTCTTGCCATTATATTCATTGATCTGCAAGCGATAAACCGCATCGATCAAATCCGGCAGCGGATCGTGATGAAAAAACAAAATGCCGTCGAACGATTCCACCGATTTTTGCGGTTTCCGCGCCGCTTGATCCTGATTACCCGATATTAGTTTGCGCAATTTCAGCTTCAGGTGTTTTTCGCCGACGATGCGCTGACTTTCAACGTAGAAACGCGCATTAAATGAGGGCTGCGGAAAACCTTGCCCCCACACCTGATGTTCGAGCGATTGCGCCAGCTCCAGATTGATATCGGCCAGTTCCAGATCGCCGTCGGTTTCGATCACGCGCGTCAAATCGGCGGGCGTCAGCAAGGTTTGCGCGACTTGCTCAAACGCTTCGTGGAATGCGTCGAAATCGTTATTCTGGATGGTCAATCCCGCAGCGGCGGCGTGACCGCCGAATTTACGCAGCAATCCGGGATGTTGTTTCGATACCAGATCTAACGCATCGCGCAAATGAAAGCCATTGATCGACCGCCCGGAACCCTTCAGCTCGCCGTCGTTGCCGGGCGCGAAAATGATCACCGGCCGGTGATATTTATCCTTGATACGCGACGCCAGAATACCGATCACACCTTGATGCCAATCGTGATCAAACAAACAGATGCTATAAGCAGTTTGAAATTCCGTACGGCGGTTTTTAAGCTGCTCGTCGAGCTTGAGCAACGCGCTATCTTGCATGTCCGATTCGATTTCGCGGCGCTGCCGGTTCAGATCATCCAATTGCTTGGCAATGTTTGCGGCGTACGCTTCATCATCGGTAATCAGGCATTCGATGCCAAGCGACATATCGTCCAAACGTCCGGCGGCGTTCAAACGCGGCCCGAGCATAAATCCCAATTCATACGTCGACAACTGCCGGAAATTGCGCCGCGACACTTCGATCAAGGCGTTGATCCCGGTACAGGCGCGGCCTTTGCGGATCCGCTGCAAGCCTTGCTGCACCAGAATCCGGTTATTACTGTCGAGCTTGACCACATCGGCAACCGTGCCCAGCGCGACCAGATCGAGAAAACCGGCCAGATTCGGTTCCGGCAACGCAGGTCCGAACGCGCCGCGTTGCCGCAATTCCGCGCGCAACGCCAGCATCAGATAGAAAATGACGCCGACACCGGCGATACTCTTGCTCGGAAACGGGCAACCCGGTTGATTAGGGTTGATGATGGCAACCGCATCGGGCAATTCATCGCCGGGCAGATGGTGATCGGTAACGACCACTTGCATGCCCAAACGGTTGGCTTCGTCAACGCCGGCAGCGCTGGCGATGCCGTTATCCACCGTAATCAGAATATCCGGCTGCTTGGTTTCGTGAGCCAGTTGCACGATTTCCGGCGTCAAACCGTAACCGAATTCAAACCGGTTCGGCACCAGGTAATCGACGATTGCGCCAAATTTGCGCAAAATGCGGATACCGACCGCGCATGCGGTCGCGCCGTCGGAATCGTAGTCGGCGATAATCAGCAAACGCTTGTGTTCCGCGATAGCATCCGCGAGAAAAGCGGCGGTGGTTACGATATTTTTCAGTTCCGTGAATGGAATCAGTTGCGTCAGCTCGGTTTCCAGCTGCCCCGGATGATCGATGCCGCGCGCGGCGTAAATACGCGCCAGCACCGGCGGCAAGCCGTTGCCGCGGAGCGTCTCGAACGATTGCAGATCATACGGGCGAGTAGTGATTTTGGACATGTTCGGACACGCAACGAACGTACAGAAGTTATCGGGATAATCCCGTTATTTTGCCGGGGACTCGGCAGGTGCCGCAAGTTTTTCCACTTTGAGAACATGCAAGCGGCGGCTATCAACGCGCTGCACGGTGAACTTGAACGGCTCGATCACCACCGACTCGTTGCGATCCGGCAAGCGGCCGAACTTGTTCAACACCAAGCCGCCGATAGTATCGAAATCTTCATCGCTGAAATTCGCGCCCAGCACGTCATTGAAGTTTTCGATCTCGGTAATCGCTTTGACGCGGTAGCGTCCGTCCGCTTCCATCACGATGTTGTCCTCTTCTTCGTTGAAATCGTATTCGTCCTCGATTTCACCGACGATCTGTTCGAGCACATCCTCAATCGTCACCAAACCGGCCACGCCGCCGTATTCGTTGACGACGATCGCCATGTGATTGCGGTTGCTGCGGAACTCTTTCAGCAGCACATTCAAGCGCTTCGATTCCGGGATAAAAACCGCCGGGCGCAACATGTCGCGGATATTGAACTCTTCGGGATCGGCATAATAACGCAACAAGTCTTTCGCCAGCAAAATGCCGATGATCTCGTCTTCGTCGCTTTCGATCACCGGAAAACGCGAATGCGCGGCTTCGATCACAAACGGAATGAAATGCTCGGGTTTCTTGCTGATGTTAACGATGTCCATCTGCGAGCGCGGCACCATGATATCGCGGGCCTGCATTTCGGAAACTTGCATGACGCCTTCGATCATGCTGAGCGCGTCGGAATCGAGTAAATTGCGTTCAAAAGCGGAGTGTAACAGGGTAATCAGTTGTTCGCGGTCTTCCGGTTTGCGGATCAGCAATGCGCCAAGCCGTTCAAACCAGCCGCTTTTAGGTGGGGGTTCGTCCATAATTGTCGTGGTTAAAAAATAATAAGCTACTCATAGCATTTCAATGGTTAAGCATGTTCCGCATAGGGATCGGCATATCCGAACTTAGCCAGCACCGCTGTTTCCAATCGCTCCATTTCAGCGGCTTCAGCTTCCGCGATATGATCGTAGCCCTGTAAGTGTAAAACACCGTGCACCGTCAAATGCGCAAAATGCGCGGTTAAGTCTTTGTGCTGTTGCTGGGCTTCTTGCCGCACCACCGGAACGCACAACACGATATCGCCCGCCAAGGGCTGAGTATCGTCATATACGAAGGTTAACACATTGGTGGCGTAATCCTTGCCGCGGAATTGCCGGTTCAAGTCACGGCCTTCGGCTTCATCCACCAGCCGCAATACCACTTCGGCATCGCACTGCAATGCGGCTTTGACCCAGCGGCGGAACTGCGGCCGCGCCGGCGCTTCGCTGCATTCCGCCGCATATTGCACCATCAGTTTGAGCGATTTAGCCGGACGCAACATCAGTCCGGATTCGACCGCTTGTCGTGCTTATCATAAGCATTGACAATCCGCTGCACCAGCGGATGCCGCACGACGTCATCAGCCAGAAAACGCGTGAACGCGATGCCGCGGATGTCTTTCAGCACCTGCTGCGCATCCACCAGCCCGCTTTTTTGATGCTTGGGCAAGTCGATCTGCGTCACATCGCCGGTAATCACCGCTTTCGATCCCAGGCCGATCCGCGTCAAAAACATTTTCATTTGTTCCGGCGTGGTGTTTTGCGCTTCGTCCAGAATAATGAACGACTGGTTCAACGTGCGTCCGCGCATAAACGCCAGCGGTGCGATTTCGATGGTATTGCGCTCGAATTGCTTACCGGTTTTATCAAATCCCATCAGATCGTACAATGCATCATAAAGCGGGCGCAAATACGGATCGACTTTCTGCGTCATGTCGCCGGGCAGGAAACCCAGCCGTTCGCCCGCTTCCACCGCCGGACGCACCAAAATCAGCCGCGACACCAAACCGCGCTCCAACGCATCGACAGCGCTGGCAACCGCCAGATAGGTTTTGCCGGTGCCGGCGGGACCAATCGCAAAGGTGATATCGTGTTCCTGGATTTGCTGCAGGTATTGTGTCTGACGCGGGGTGCGGCCGTGCAGGTTGCTGCGGCGGGTCAACAGCGACGGCGACGCCGGCTGTTCCACCGTGGGACTGTCCATCGGATTACCGCTTTGTTCCGGCGCCGGTTGCATATTCAACGCTTCGATCAAACCGAGTTGAATTTGCTCCAGACTCAGATGCTGTTGCGATTGATCATAAAAATTGCGCAACACTTGCGCCGCCAGTTTGGTTTGTCCGGTTTTACCCGATACGCTGAAATGTTCGCCACGCCGTGAAATGGTGACATCCAGCGCGGTTTCAACCTGCTTCAGGTTTTCATCCAAGGCCCCGCACAAATTGGCAAGGCGTTGGTTGTCGGCCGGTGTGAAGGAAATTTCGAGGGGTGCTGGTTTCAAAATCAAGCTGTGTGATGACAATAATGCGATTTTCTCAGCGGTTGCGATACTTTGCAAGTACCAAAACCCCGCTTAAAACAGGCTTTTTCCGGAGAAAGGCTTTCCGGGCATTGCTACAAGGTTTATCCATTGACCATTTCGCCGCGCAATGAATGCGCGCGCGCTTCGGTAATGCGCACGTCGGCGAAACCGCCGATCAACCCCGGATCACCCGGCAAATTGACGACGCGATTGTTGTCGGTGCGACCGGCCAGCTCTTCGGGATTTTTCTTCGATGGCCCGTCGAGCAACACGCGCTGCACCGTTCCCACCATCTGCTGGCTGATTTTGCGCGCTTGCTGCTGGATTTGCGCTTGCAAGCGCTGCAACCGTTCCAGCTTCACTTCTTGCGGCGTATCGTCGGGCAGATCCGCCGCCGGCGTGCCAGGGCGCTGGCTGTAGATAAAGCTGAACGATTCGTCGAAATTCATTTCCTCGATCAGCGTCATCGTCGCTTCGAAATCAGCTTCGGTTTCGCCGGGAAAGCCGACGATAAAATCCGACGACAGCGAAAGATGCGGACGGATCGCGCGCAACTTGCGGATGATCGATTTGTATTCGAGCACGCTGTAGCCGCGCTTCATCGCCGCCAGAATCCGGTCGGAGCCGGATTGCACCGGCAAATGCAAGTGACTGACCAGCTTCGGCAAGTGCGCGTACGACTGAATCAGTTGCGCAGTAAATTCTTTCGGGTGCGAGGTGGTATAGCGGATGCGCTCGATGCCGGGAATGTCGTGCAGGCATTCCAGCAGCAATGCAAAATTAGCGATATCGCCATCATCCATGACGCCCAGATACGCATTGACGTTTTGTCCCAGCAAGTTGATTTCCTTCACGCCTTGATCGGCGAGCACGGCGATCTCAGTCAGCACGTCGCCAAGCGGGCGCGATACTTCCTCGCCGCGAGTGTACGGCACCACGCAATAACTGCAATACTTGCTGCAACCTTCCATGATCGACACAAACGCAGTCACGCCTTCGGTGCGCGCGGGCGGCAAATGATCGAATTTCTCGATTTCCGGGAACGTGATGTCGACTTGCGAACGGCCGGTTGAACGGCGGGTTTCGATCAATTGCGGCAGGCGGTGCAAGGTTTGCGGCCCGAACACCACGTCGACGAACGGCGCGCGGCTGACGATCGCCTTGCCTTCCTGGCTGGCGACGCAACCGCCGACACCAATCAACAAATCGGGATTACGTTCCTTCAGATGCCGCACCCGGCCCAAGTCGTGAAACACTTTTTCCTGCGCTTTCTCGCGCACCGAGCAGGTGTTGAACAAAATAATATCGGCCTGCGCCGGATCGTCGGTTGCCTCCATGCCGTATGCGGCATGCAGCACATCGGCCATTTTCTCCGAGTCGTACTCGTTCATCTGGCAACCGAAGGTTTTGATATAAAGCTTGTTACTCACGAATTTACTGACACCCACTTAAAAAAATAAAAACCGCCGCTGCGGCGACGGCAACTGCTGCCCCTGGCTTTCCGCATCCTTGACCTCATCCGGCGTCAAAAACCACACGCGCTGCAAATAACCGGTCATATCGAGCTGATAGCGGATCAAACCGGAATAATTTGCCATCGTCGGCATAATAATCAAATTATCCACCCCGCGAATCTGCCCGCCCGGCCCCATGATGAATTGCATTCCGTCGATGGTAAACTGCGGAAACGACACCGCCGTCAGATTGCCGAGTCTGCTGTCTTCCGGAAACTTGCGCGTCTGCTGCGCTAACGCCGGTTGCGACAATAAAGCGTACAGCACCGCGATCCCCCACCACCCCGTTCGCAGATTTTTCATCCGATCAGCACTCGCAAAGAAACCGCCGGAACTCGAGAAAACATTCAAGAAACATGGATTTGTACTCCAGACCGCCGCCAAGGCTTTGAGGGCGTAATGATACGCGAAAGCGAAATTTGATAGCAATGATTTTGTCGCGATGAATGTCTTGTGCTTCCATTCATTGAAACAAAATGGCGCATTCCACCGCGACGGTTGGTATATGCTTATTACCTCAATTACTACACCCATCCACTCCAGCGAGGACAAAGCGATGACAAAGCCCGGTCAACCTGATGCCAACGAATTGAATATCCCGGAACCCGTCAAAACACACCCGGCATGGCAACGCCTGGAAGAACAGCGCAAGTGGTATGCAAGCAAAAGCGCATCCTGCAAAAATCGGTACCAAGGACTCCGCATTGCACAAGTCGCCTGCGCAGTGATGATTCCGGTTTTCAATCTTTTCGATCCACCTGATATCGCCAAATGGCTGACCGCTTTATCCGGCGCAGCCATCGCCATCCTCGCAGGCATTGAGCAGATCAACCAGTACTCTACCTTGTGGACGGCTTACCGCTCAACGGCCGAGCGCCTCAAACACGAAAAATTCCTGTTCCTCTCCGCCGCCGGCCCGTATCGCGGCCAGGATGAACCCGCGCGCCTGATTTTGCTCGCCGAACGCATCGAAGAACAAATCTCGACTGAACATGCCAAGTGGATCAATGTGACCAACCAGGTAGCTACTCAGGATAAGAAACAAAACCCTGGTGCATGACGCTGCGCGTGATGCGCCCTACATGGCTCTTCCTATATCAGAGAATACAGATTACCGATGAATATATCTTTTATAGCGAAAGCATTTATCTTAAAATGGAATCCCCTAAATTCGCATGCCAGTTTTTTTACCGCCCCAAGACGAGGCAAATGATCTCATAGCGGCTCTGGGCACCGAACGGGAATTCAATATAGACCAATCGAAAAGGATAAAAAAATGACCAAAAACCATTATTCAATACTGATTGCCGGAATTTTATCGGCATCGATCGCAATGTCTGCCAATGCAGGAACAGAATGGACCATCAAAATATTTGATGGCGTTGAACTGGTGGATATTAATAATTCTGGGCAAATTGTTGGCAGATATACCGGAACAAACCAGCATTTTATTACCGGACCAGACGGTGAAGGAATCATCAAGACTTTTGATTTGAGTGGTGGGTGGGTTAGCGCCATTAATGATTCAGGGCAGATCACTGGTATCGGTGGTGGTATCGGCGCATTTATTACCGATGCAAATGGCGAAAACTTGCGTTCTATCGGAACACTTGGGGGAAAGGATTCTTTTGCATATGATATCAATAATTCTGGGCAAGTCATCGGTACATCAAGTACGCTCGGGGGTGATTCCCATGCGTTCATGACCGGTCCGAACGGGGTTGGAATGATTGATCTAGGGACTCTTGGCGGAAAGAACAGTTCTGCAAGGGCGATCAATGAATCAGGGCAAATGGTTGGAGCCTCGCAAACATCTGATGGTTTTTACCATGCTTTTATCACTGGTCCCAATGGTATCGGCATGACAGATTTAGGCACTTTGGGTGCAAGTAATAGCTTTGCTAGCTCTATTAACGATCACGGACAAGTTGTTGGTTTTGCCGGAGATTTATCAAATTTCTTTTATCCATTTATCACTGAGTCAAATGGTGAAGGCATGCATTATCTAGGGGGCAATTTTATGACTTCTGGGATTGGAAAAAGCGATATCAATAATTCCGGGCAAATAATGTTAAACCACAGCGACTCCGGTAGTGTAATGTTATATAGTGATGGAATTTACACAAACCTAATATCATTACCTGCTTTCTCTGCCTCTGGACTTCATTTTGAGATATATGCAAACGCTATAAACGATAAGAGCCAAATTATTGGCAGAGAAATAATGGTAGGTGAATCAGGTTCGGCATTTTTACTTATGCCCATCTCGTCAATTCCAGAGCCTCAAGTTTATGTGATGCTCCTTGCCGGACTGGGATTTCTCGGATTTGTAGTATTCCGAAGAGAAAGCATATTAGAGCTGACTAGCTGTTGATCACGCAAAGACAAAGCTGAATATCTTGAAAACAAGAATGAGTCAAGGCTTTTCCAATCCCGCCGGTTCAAACACCGCCAGCGATTCGATATGCGCGGTGTGCGGGAACATGTTAACGACGCCGGCGGCGCGCAGTTGCCAACCGCCTTTTTGCGCCAGGATGGCGGTATCGCGCGCCAGTGTTTCGGGGTTGCACGACACGTAGACAATGCGCTGCGGTTTGGTGGACGTTGCTGCCAGCGATTCTGCAACCGCCAAGGCACCGGCGCGCGGCGGGTCGATCAGTACGTGATCGATACGGCCGTGGATTTGCAGCAGTTGATTCCAGTCATCCAGCGCCCACTTGAACAAATCGCGTGCAAAGAATGCGGTTTTTTTCGCCAGACTGTTTTGCTGCGCGGCTTGTCCGGCGCGGGCGACCAGCGTATCCGAGCCTTCCAGACCGATTACCTGGCGCGCACGGGTCGCGAGCGGCAGGGTGAAATTGCCCAGGCCGCAAAAGAAATCGGCGACGACCTCATCCGGTTGCGGCGCCAGCAATTCAACCACGCGGCTGACCAATTGCCGATTGAGTTGATGATTGACTTGGGTGAAGTCGGCCGGCTTGAAGGGCAGGGTAATGCCGAATCCGGGCAATTCCAGCGTCAAGCAATCGGCATCGGCGCTCAGCATCGGTTCGATGGTCTGCGGATTGCCGGGTTGCAGCCACATCGACACTTGATGCTTGCGGCCAAACGCGAGCAGCGCTTCGCGATCCGCATCAGTGGGCGGATCAAGCACGCGCGCGACCAGCACGATGGCTTGAGCGCCAACCGCCACTTCGAGTTGCGGCAGGCGGTCGCGTATCGACAAACCGGCGACCAATTCGCGCAGCGGCATCAATAAGCTGGAAACCCTTTCCGGCAGCACCGCACACGATTGCATGTCGGCGACAAAACCGCGCACGCGTTCATGAAATCCGATCAGTTGGACACCCTTGCACCGCACGAAGCGCACCGACAACCGCGCCCGGTGGCGGTAACCCCAAATAGGGCCGTCGACCGGCGGCAGCAGGCTTTTCGGCCGGATTTTGGCGGCATGCCACAGCATGTCTTCCAGTGCTTGCTGTTTCAGTGTCAGTTGCGCCGCTGCATCGAGATGCTGCAACGAGCAGCCGCCGCACGCGCCTTGCGCGAAACCGAAATGCGGGCAACCTGGCGTTACCCGTTGCGGACTCGGTTGCAGCAGTTCGATCAGCCGCCCGATATGGTTGCGCGGTTTCGATTTCACCACTTCGTACCGGATCCGTTCGCCCGGCAGCGCGCCGTCGATAATCAGCGGTTTGCCGCCGTGCTGCGCAATTCCTTTGCCGTCGAGTTTCAGCGACTCGACATCGGTTTCGAACCAATCGGTCATGACGGTTTACGGTTAAGTTGACAAAACAAGCCGGGGATTCAGTTCGCCGCTCCCGCATCGCTACCCGGATTGCCGCCGTTGCAACGGATGGTAAAGACGTCGACCAGGCGGAAAACCGGCGATTTTTCCTGGGTGAAATCTTCAACCGGCTGATCGATACCGATGACATAACCGGTCAAACTATCTTGGGTCAATTTGAAACGGATCATGTGCCGGTAACGTTCGGAGCGGCTGCCGCCGCCGGCTTCGTTATTGTGACCGTTAAATGCTAAAGCGGCGGCAAAATACCAGCCCAGCCAAATACAACTAAAAACCGCACCTGCGAGAAATGCAGCCAGCAGCCGCAATCCGTCGACGGGGATAGGCTGGCCATGAGTTGCGGCGATCAATGTAAAAATTCCGGCCACAAACCATGCAACCAGCAGAAAATATCCTAATCTGGTTTGATCGCTCAAAGGAAACTCATCTTTTAGCAAACGATCCAGCGTGAAAATCCGTCCGGCCAGCAACGTCACTGCAGCAATGGCAGCCGAGATGATCAGTAAGTGCATCCAATCGGCGTAAAGCGCCAGGCAAACCGGCACCGTTAGCAACAAAAACGAGCACCAGGCGGCAATCAGCGCCAGCCGGATTTTACCGGCTGCTTTGCTGAACAGTTGTCCGCCCCAGAAATAGGCAACCGCGATCAAACCGGCGGTCATGAATAGCCACACGATGATGATCAACAAATTGAATGTCATGACGGACGTCGAATAGGTGCCGTAACGCAACATGCCGAAAATCAGATAGACGATAGCTAGGAGACCATATCCCCAGAAGGGCAATGCTTCGAAAACCATTTCCGGGGAGATTTTGATTTTTTCATAAAATTCAGCGGGAAAAACGGGGGTTTCGCGATGGGTTTTATTACGCTGATTCAAAATATCCCGGTAACGGCGGCTTAAACAAAGCAGTAAGACGGCGGCAACACCCAGCATTATCATCAGCAATCCGGCCATCAACGGATGCGGCGGCTGATCGTGACTCATCATAAGGAACATCAATAACACCGCACCGGCCAGCACCGGCACCATGAATACTGCGACACTTTTCCGCCATGCATCGGACCCGGCTTTCAGGTTGGCTTCCAGCGACACCACCGGTGCCGTGACTTTTGCCATAAACTGCTGCAGTTTGCCGAGTTCCTTGGTCTCGCCCGTTTGTTTCGGAGGCTTCGTTGCCCGCCACATGATGAGCAGTAATGCAACGAATAAGCCGATGGCGATCAAATGAAAACAATAGACGCTCCCGAAAAAGCTGATATTCGCTGCGGAAAGATCCACGTGCAGAGCCGATTGGATTCGTGACAATAGCCCATCATTATCCGCGAGCGCCGGATGAAAACCGTTAAAAATTTGCTGGAAAATCGACACTGTGCTTTGCGGGATCGTCACCGCAAAATAACTCAACAATGCCACCAGACCGCCAAACAACCAGATATAGCCGCCTTGCCACACCGTCAACGGGTTGAGCAAAGCTTGCGTGAACAGTTGATGCGAATCTTTGCGGTGCGGATAATGCGCGCGCCTTGGTACTTCCGCCACATCGGTATGGCTCGGGTGCAAAAAAGCGCCACCGCCGCCGGCAACCACCGACGCATAATTGACGGATGTGGCTTCATCTTGGCCGCTGCCCCAATAGCGCTCGTAGTGATGCGTATCCCCGGCGATATCGAGGCGGCATTTACCGTCCTCCAATTTGCCCGCGTGGCTTTCGATGAAATTCGGCTCCAGGCCGAGTCGCTGGAAGGTATTCACCAGCGCGCCATCCGGTTTCGCCCATTTGCCGAAGACCGTGCTCGGCTCAGGCGTCACGACGATTAATTTTGGCGGAACGTGCTGTTGCAATTCCTGCTGTACGGCATCCTGACGGCTGCTATCGAATAGCTCCCCGGTTTCAACCAACTTTTTACAGAAACCGGATACGAAAAATGCTTGCTGGCGCTTGTCCATCTTGCCGTCCTGCGAATCAAGCCCCCATAATCGCCAGCCGAACGGCAATTGCATATCAACATAACTCGCTTGTTGCGTACGAACGAAACCTTTCAAAACAAGTTGCGGGTCTTTTTCATCGTTGGCCGTTCCCTTATCCCATGAAACCGGTTCGCGGAATTGCCGGTTAAAGCCATCCAGCGCATCGTAATAATCGTGATTGGCAGGAATACCGTAAATCGGCCGCCGGTCGACGGTTTGACCATTCTTGATCAGATCTTCGTAGGCGCAATTGAACGGGATTTGAAAGCGCTCCATCAACGAAGCCGTATCGGCAACATGATAGGCGGTATCGCCGCCGACAAACAGAAATTCCCCGCGCGGCAGCAATTGCGCGTAACTATCATCCTGCGATAAGGCGACGGCGTTTTCCGGCTGCTGAGTACCGCTGTCATCGATCCAAATATCGCTCATGCACAAATAACCGATATTGTAGACAGCCCGCATGCCATCGCCGGTGTCGGAAATGAAATCGAACCAGTAAGCATCTTGACCGGGGTCTTTCTGCGGTCCCTGAATGACCTCGGCTTTCATCCAATCTTTGGGATCCTGCTTATCACCCATGAAGGTATAAGCCGCGATCAATTTCAATCCGGCCAGCAGCTCCCGCCCCAGCAGCCATGCAACAGGCGGTTTAAATTTGGATTTGTTGCAATTGCCGTTATCGTTCATGGAAGTGACCTTTGGTTCGGTGGATTAAGGACAGTGGCGATGTTCGCATTCAAGAAAAAACTGGCAAGCATTGTAGCCGATATCGACTCTGCTCAGTATCGGCGCTGGTGCCCGGAGGAAATAAATCCTCCGGGAAGTCTAGCAGGCTGTTGAAAAACTATCTGCGTTGCCGCTACGGTGTTAGAAACAAGCTCAAAATGCTCATTTATTCCGCATAAACTGCGCTTTTTCGCCTGTTTTTGCCTTGTATCGGCTGCCTCGAAAACATTTTTCAACGGCCTGCTAGGGAAAGTTGCTCAGACTATCGCCAGCTCAGCACCACATACCGCGACACATCGTCGTCCCGCACCAGCAGCAATACTTTATTGTTGGCGCTGCTTTTCACCGCCCGGTCAAACTCGGCGGCGTTGTTAACCGTTTTGCGGTTGGCTTCGAGAATCACGCTACCGCGGCTGATGCCGGCCATCATTGCGACCGATCCGGGCGCCACATCGGTGACGATGACGCCTTTTCCGGGTTTGATGCCGAACTGCCGCGCCGTTTCAGCGGTAATCGATTGCACCGTGATACCCAGCTTGTCACTGGCTTGCGATCCTTCCTGCGCAACTTGCTTGCTGTCGGGAAGCTTGTCGATATTCACCGAAACCGTGCGTTGCTTGCCGTCGCGGATGATATCGAACGTCACTTTGCTGCCCGGTTGTTCCGCCGCAACGCGATTACGGAATTCGCCGGTATCGCTGACCGGACGGCCTTGGAAATTGAGGATGACATCTCCGGGCTTGAGACCCGCTTTTTCAGCCGGTGAATTCTTGGTCACTTGCGCGACGAGAATGCCCTTGTCGGTGCTCAAATCGAACGATTTCGCCAAATCGGGCGTCAGCGGCTGGATCATGATGCCGAGATAACCGCGCACCACCTCGCCTTTGTCGATCAATTGATTGGCAATGCGTTCGACGAGATTGATCGGAATCGCAAAACCGATACCCATATAACCGCCGCTGCGGCTGAAAATGGCGGTGTTCATGCCGATCACTTCACCGTCGAGATTCACCAGCGGCCCGCCGGAATTACCCGGATTGATCGCTGCGTCGGTTTGGATGAAATCTTCATAATCGTTGATGCCGAGCGATGTCCGGCCTTTGGCGCTGACCACGCCGACTGTCAGCGTATGGCTCAAGCCGAACGGATTGCCGATCGCCACCACCCATTCGCCCACTTCCAGTTCCGAATAATCGCCGAGCGGAATCGCCGGTAAATCACTCGCGTCGATTTCGATCACCGCGATATCCGATTTCGGATCGGTGCCTTTGATAGTCGCAGCGAATTCCCGGCCATCGAGAAACTTGACGCTGATTTTGTCATTGCCCTCGACCACGTGATTATTGGTCAGAATATAGGTTTTGTTACCTGGCTTGGAAGCGGCAAATACGAACCCCGAGCCTTGTCCGACCACGGAACGTTGGCGTCCCGGTTGTTTCTTACCCGGTTCATTGAAGCGAGGCATGTCCGGAAAGCGGTCGCCAAAAAAGCGTTTGAAAAAATCATCGCCGAACGGAAATTGCTGACCGTCTCCAAACGGAATGCCAAACGGCGACATTTGCGCAGCCTCGGTTTCGCGCTCAACCTGGATCAGCACCACCGACGGCGATACCTTGCGCGCCACCGCTGCAAACGCCTTGCCGGTTTGCCGCAGACTTTCAACGCCGTTTCCTTGCGCCTGCAATTCAAGCGGCAGCAGCAAAGCAGCGATTGCGATAATGAAAAAATTACGATAATGAATCATTTCTTGCTCCTCTATTCAAACTTTATGATGTTTCCAGCTTGCCATAATTGGG
>Ga0209573_1003313_pt1 | contig 17998 bp, 17 predicted proteins | sample TNRBio252014_DNA_FD_185870 | JGI IMG/M metagenome (GOLD analysis project Ga0209573, IMG submission 185870) | Wastewater treatment Type I Accumulibacter community from EBPR Bioreactor in Madison, WI, USA - TNR Reactor_6/25/2014_ DNA (SPAdes)... | ecosystem: Engineered > Bioreactor > EBPR >...
TAGCAGTTTTAGTTGGAGTTCTATTATTAGTTATTGTTGATGCTGATAATGTTTCAAATAAGAACAACTCTGCTGCTTCTCAAACAAACACAACAACGACTGTTCCAACGAACACTGAAAATAGTTCTACTGAAGCTTCAACTACTTCAACCACCACTCCAGTGTCTGGAATAAAGAAACCTGCAGAAGTTTCGGTTTTAGTTTTGAATGGATCTAGCGGTGCCGGTATCGCGAGTGCGGTTAGCACTGCAGTTGGAGAACTCGGCTATAAAATGCTTACGCCGGGTAACGACTCGTCTGCGGCCAAAGGAACAATTGTTTACTACAAAGCAGGTTTTGAAAAAGACGCTAAACAAATATCTACCAACTTGTTGCCTGGAATCTTGACCGATATAGACATATCTCAATCGATAAAAACGGAACAATTTCCTGCAAGCGCGCCTACCGAGTGGGATCAAGACAATTTGGTTGCCGCAAATGTGGTTGTTGTAGTTGGTAACGCTTAATTTTCGTGCAGAATAAAATCGATTGCTTTTGCAAAACCTTTGTTATGGGAATCGTCTAATACGATTATGTTTTCAATTTTGTTTGAAAGATCTAGTACATCTGTATCGCTAAGTGCTCCATTAGATGGAACAAAAACTTTATTTACAACTTCATAACAAAGCGCATCAGCCATTCCATCGCCGATCATATAGCTTGTTGAAGGATCGATATTCCTTAACTCTTGATCTTTTGCAATACCAAAAGCTTTAGTTACGCCGATTGGTGTCAGGTGATAGATGAGAACGTTGTCTACTCCTGGCATAGTGCGTCTGAACATTCCGTGACCGTTAGGAATAATTTCTAAGAAAGGCCAGCCATTTGAACTTAAAATTTCATTTGCCTTTTCGGCTGAAATATTTCCTCTCATCAAAAGCGAAGTAAATCGATCACGATTGTACGGGGCATGCATTTCGAGTTGACCTTGAAAATGATCGACAAGTGCTTGCGCAGCTTGAGTTACACATCCCAGAAATTCGGAATCGCTGAGAGCGTTTTCTTGCATGAACGCTTTTGCTTTATCTCCATATTCAACTATGTCTTCACCAGTTGTGTGGATGACACAGCCCAATTCCGCGATGTAGTTTTTAATTCCTGCAGCACGACAAAATTCTTCCGCTCGGTAGCGGTCTCTTCCGGTTGCAATAACTAAATCAGCTCCAGCTTTTTCTGCTTTAGCTAATGCATCGATTCCAATGTTTGTGCGGTTGCCTGAATGGTCATGTAAAAGCGAAGCATTCTTGCCCAATAGCGTTCCGTCTAGGTCTACATAAATTGTTGGCACTGTCTTATCTTTATCGATATCCATTTTCAGCTTCGCATTCTTATTGTTTCGCGTTATTCGCGTTATTCGTTAAGTGCGTTTCTATCGTCTTTTTTGTGACGTATTTAGAAAAATACTTTGTTAATCAGGCAATTTTAGTCCGTTCGACTCTTTGCAATATAGCTATTCCATGTTTTAATGAACTCATACATACGTATCGAACTTGCAGGCGAAAGCTTCTTGTTCCGATACGTATATAGGTCAATTCCCACCCCAAAGGAAATCAATGAAGCTCAGTCGCACTCGAACATTCTTGTTTATAGGGTTGCTATCGACTCTTGCATTGTTTTCTATATCATCTTCTGCTTCTGCAATTAATTTGTTTCCGCAACAAAGTGCTGGTTGTACCCCTGGAACTCTGGATTGTTATGGTGAAGGCGGTGGAGGATACGGAACCCATCTAACTGGCGGCGGCGGTTCTGGAAACCTAGCTGGATATAGCTTGGTCAGATTTGATGGTTACAGGCCAGAACCTAGTCTGGAAATTTGTACAAGAGTAAACGATGCGGATGTTCGAGCTCTCACTAGTTTGGGATTAAGAAATTCAAATGCTCCGCGATATTGGCATAGGCGTGTCGCGACATTAAGAAGCGATGGAGTCACGGCAACACATGGTGTACCGCAGGCACAATATTGGGATAGTGGGCTCGAGGTTAATTTAAATGGATCGCCTCCAAATAATACGCGACCTGCCGATCCAACCAATCTAGACCGTGCCCCGACACAATCCAGTCCATGGATAGGTCCTCAATGGCTTGGGAACCGAGTTTGTCTTCCTCTCTCTGGAGGGGCTCAAATTATGAACGAATTACAGAACAAAGAACCAGAAATTAGAGTTCTTCATAATGACACCGAGATCCCATTTGTCAAAAGCGATTTACCAGATTTGACCTCTAACGACGGTCGCGTGTTGTTAAGATCAAAGAACTTATATCTAGAAATACGAATCGAAGAATCAGCTCGTTCAAGTGGCGGAATAGATATAGAGTTCGAAGCATTGGAAGATCAGATAAAAATTAATGTAGGAAGTTTGAAAAAGTTCTTTGAATGGGTAGATGCTGGAAAAGATCCTGAAACTGGAGGAGAAATCTGGTCAGACGGGAAATCAAAGAAATCGCCTATCTATGTAGATTTTTCCAAAGCTGGCGAGCCAACGAAAGCAAACGTTGGTCCTAACACTACGGTGTCTATATATAAAGTCCCTATAATCGTAAAGCGAAAAGGGATCTTCGCGATTAGCGTTGACGCAAATTACAACGCTTACGTTGGAGGTCAAGCTAGTGGCGTTACTCCTTTTACCGGGCTTTCTGGGTCTTCAGAATCATTATGGATAAAAGCGGTTTCTGTTAAGTCTGTAAACCGTCGTTAAAAACTAACGCGAAATTTAATTTGTTTCTACGAAAATAGATTTTGCTATTTCTGCTGGAATTTCAACTTGATTTTTACCTGTTGTGTAAACCGAAACAGTTTCAAAAGTTAAACCGTTTACTTGGATTTTTTCACCCGGCATTAACTTATTGTCGGCGACAAACGTTAGAGCTTGCTTATTAATCTCAATTGATTCGCCAATGCGACGAATAGTTGCTTGGGAATTTTCTTTTGAATCAGTTAAAGGCGCAATTTTTTTGTCGAGTTTCTTTTCTGCATTACCTCTGGTCCCATCAGCGTTAGGAATTGGGTTTCCATGAGGACAAGTATCTGGATTTCCAAGAAGTTTTATGAGATGCTTTTCCACCTCGTCAGAAATAACATGTTCCCAGCGGTCTGCTTCATTATGAGCCTTGCTCCAATCGAGACCTAGAACATCGACAAGAAGTCTTTCAGCAAGTCGATGGCGACGAACCACAGTCGCAGCTTTTATCCTTCCTTCCTCAGTAAGAGAAACTGAATTATTTTTGGCAACAGAAACAAGACCCTGTTTTTCCATTCTGTGAATGTGTTCAGTTACAGAGGGCGCAGAAATATTTAGGCGTTCTGCAATGCGAGCACGTTTGATTTCAATGCGTTCTTCTTCAATTTCAAAAATAGTAGCTAGGTAATGCTCGGTGGAGTCGTGAAGATCTGCCATACCTTCATTCTATTAAAGACATACCAAAAACTGGAAATGTGCTTTGTTATCGGGAGAACGGGTGACCTATTGAACGATCAATTGCATTAATCGCTTGTGTGGCTGCATTGTGATGATCAGCTTCAATAGTTTCATGCACAATTCCACCCGAAATTCCAACGTATACAGAACCTCTATAGCTTTCAGGATTATCTTGACAAACTGTAATCAAGTCTTTCAATTCACTAAGGCGGATTTGATACTCCATTGAATTTGGATTGACAACCCGTTCGCCGTCTTTATAAGGGTCATATACCAATTCGGGTAATCCACCATCTTCAGGAAACCGAAGCGAAAATAGTGCGGCGGCATAACCTTGTACACCATATCTGAATTGAATTTCGTCGAGAACGAATTCCGGCTGATTTAATCGAGAAACGTCAAAATGAGTTGGCTTTAATTCAGATGGATTTCCTATGGCCGGAATTTCTGTTGTTTTTTCTCCATGGGTGGCTACAAATGCAACATATTCTTTAATGGCTTGACTAGGCACATTAGAAATGTCGAGCTTTGACGTTTTTTTCAATTCGTGTAATCGCTTAGTTGGAGCGGCATACCCGTTTCCGGCAGACAACGGTGTGCCTGGACGCTCAAATTGGTATGTAATCTGGGGGAATTGTTCAGGCGGAAAGTCCATAGAGCTATTTCGGCTACTAGTTGCATTAACTGGACTATTTTTGGCAGACTGTTAGCACTCTCACCTAGAGAGTGCTAATTGCTTTTTGCTTGTAATTCCGCGGTAGAACGGGGGATATGGCAAAAAGTCCGATGTAAGCCGAACCATTCACAGATGTGAATAAGGAGAAAAAATGGCAAAGATTATTCTTTTTGATCGCGAAGCGCGTCAAAAACTCGAAACTGGCATGAACAAACTTGCTGACGCAGTTCGAGTAACTCTCGGACCTAAGGGTCGAAATGTCGTTCTCGACAAAAAATGGGGAGCACCAACAATCACTAACGATGGTGTATCGATTGCTAAAGAAATCGAACTTGAAGACCCAATTGAAAACATTGGTGCAAACCTTGTAAAGGAAGTTGCTAAAAAAACTGATGATGTTGCTGGAGACGGAACAACAACTGCAACTGTACTTGCATGGTCAATGGTACGCGAAGGACTTCGTAACCTCGAAGCTGGCGCAAACCCAATGGTATTGAAGCGTGGAATCGAAAAAGCAACAGCAACTGCTGTTGAATCAATTAAGTCCATGTCGCAAAAAGTTGACACTAACCCAGAGCAAATCGCAAACGTTGCGGCTATCTCTGCTGCAAACGAAGAAATCGGTCAACAAATTGCTGAAGCTTTGGCAAAGGTTGGAAAAGACGGAGTTATCACAGTTGAAGAATCACAAACTTTTGGTTTGGAACTCGACTTGGTAGAAGGAATGCGATTCGACAAAGGATACATTTCACCATACTTCGTAACTGACTCAGACCGTATGGAAGTTGTTCTAGACGACCCTTACATCATGTTTGCTCCTACAAAGATCTCAGCTGTTAAAGACATGCTTCCAGTTCTTGAAAAAGTTATGCAATCAGGACGTCCTCTATGTATCATCGCAGAAGACATCGAAGGTGAAGCACTTGCAACTTTGGTTGTTAATAAGATCCGTGGAACTTTCAAATCAGTAGCAATTAAAGCTCCTGGTTTCGGAGAGCGTCGTAAAGCAATGCTTGAAGACATGGCTATCCTTACGGGTGGAACAGTTATTGCTGAAGAAGTTGGTTTGAAGCTTGAAACAGCAACAATCGATCTTCTTGGATCTGCACGAAAAGTTGTTGTTACTAAAGATGAAACAACAATCGTTGAAGGTGCTGGCGAAAAAGATGCAGTTGCTGGACGCGTTCAACAAATCCGTAACGAAATCGAAGCAACAGATTCAGACTACGATTCAGAAAAACTTCAAGAAAGACTTGCAAAACTTTCTGGTGGTGTTGCAATCATCAAGGTTGGAGCAGCAACTGAAGTTGAGTTGAAAGAGAAGAAGCACAGAATCGAAGATGCAGTTCAAACAACAAAAGCTGCTGTTGAAGAAGGTGTTGTACCTGGTGGTGGACTTACATTGCTTCGTTCACAAGCTAAGGTTCGCGAACTTGCTGACACACTTGTTGGTGACGAAGCTACAGGTGCTCGTTTGGTTGCAAAAGCTCTTGAAGAGCCACTTGCTCAAATCGCACGTAACGCTGGAATGGAAGGCGGAGTTATCGTAGAGAAAGTTAGAAACCTTAAAGATTCTGACGGACTTAACGCTGCTACTGGCGAATACGAAGATTTGATGAAAGCTGGAGTTATCGACGCAGCAAAAGTTACTCGCTCTGCATTGCAGAACGCAGCATCTATTGCAGCATTGTTCCTAACAACAGAAGCAGTCATCGCTGACAAGCCTGAACCTGCACCTGCAATGCCTGCCGGTGGAGACATGGGCGACATGGGCGGCATGGGAGGAATGGGCTTCTAGCCTTTTCTTTCAATCAAAAAGTATTAGTGGGTCCCATTCGGGGCCCACTTTTTTGTTTCATTACAATTGATAGTTATGGCAGAAAATAAAACAGGTTTATATGTATCGCATCTGATGATTGCTTTTGATTTGGATGAAGAGGTCCGAACAAAAGCTGTATCTGAACTTTCCACAATAAAGAAAGACGCTGAGCTTAAAGGTAACCAGTTTTTTACTTCAACAACTTTTGGGCACGAATCAGATGCGATGATAATGGTTCTTGCTAAAAGCGCAAAAGAACTTTTAGGTATTGAATTGGCAGTAAAAAATTCAGGAGCACAAGTTATTGATTCATTTCTTTCAATTACCGAGACATCAGAGTACACAACAACAGAAGCTGAAGAACAAGCTCGAGTTGATGGACTAGATGAATCTACAGATGAAAAAGAAAAAATGATGAACGCTTGGCGAGAGCGAATGGAAATCTACGAGAAGCACAAACTGTATCCAGAACTTCCACCTAAGAACATGGATTACATTTGTTTTTATCCAATGAGTAAAAAACGTGAAGGACAAAACAATTGGTTCAGTCTTTCTTTCGAGAAACGCGCGGAATATATGCGCGCGCACGGAACAGTTGGAAGAAAATATTCAGGTCGCATCATTCAATTGATAACTGGATCAACAGGACTTACAGATTATGAATGGGGAGTAAGTCTTTTCTCAAAGACTCTCGAAGATATAAAAGACATAGTTTATGAAATGCGTTTCGATGAAGCGAGTGCGTTGTACGGCGAGTTCGGCCATTTCACCATCGGTCAGATTTGTGAGCCAGAACAGCTTTTGGTGATTTAAGAATAGAACCTGAGATTCAACTCTCGCTTCGCTTCCCTCACTCATTTCATTCGTTCAGTCCAGATGTCGCTTCGAGCTAAACCTCAGATCCTATTCTTGAGAAGCTAATTGTTCTGCCAATAGTTGGATGATGGAAATTTGGCCGGCGTTGCGTTCAAAGTCATTGCCTATGGTTTCGTGATCGACGAGACCAATTGCGTCTGGAGTGATGTTTATTCGTTCTGAAATGTGTGCTTGGAGTTCTTCTAAGGCACAAGGTTCGTCTGAAAGGCAGAAGACTTCGAGGCCTTCCCAATAGTGTTCGATATCTATTTCGCCTTCGAGAGCTAAATCTAACAGTTCTTCCGGTCGGCTTGCTTCAGGCATTTTGAATCCAGAAACAGGATGTAGGCGCCATTCGAAATCATTTTCTTCGGTGCTGGTGAACCAAGTGTGCGATCCGTTCCAATACGAATCAACAGGATCAGAATTCTTCTCGATCAAGAGTTTGAGCAGGTCAGGATGATTTTTCGTAAAAATAACAGCTGAAGGTATATTTTTGTGAAATGCCATGATTCATAGTATAATGGACAAATCGCCAAATGTGGCGCATGGAAGCTTTGAGGAACAAAAATGGTACGAACCGCAGTTGAGAAGAACAGACCTAATGGAAATTATGTTTCTCGTCATGGAGAACACCCGTCTACTGTTGCAGGCGCAATAAGTGATAAGGATCAAGGATTTCAGCAGCGTGCTGTGGTTCTAGCTCGCATTACCGGCGGAATGACATCAGTAACACGGCATTACTTATCAGGTGTTCGTGATCATGAAACTGTTCGTGAACTGCAGCGCAACGAATTTATGCCGCCGACTCCAGGCGCGGACGGAACCATTGTTACTTCGTATGACATCATGGAATTAACTCGTGCACCTAAATGGGCGAGTCAAGAAGGCAATCCTTTTGTTAGAGCAGGGACATGGGAACTTAAATTAGATAGTGTCGAAGATTTAGACGGGCCTAACGAAACATTTCTACGAAACATTTCGCAAGCTCTTCATGATGGAGAATTTAATCGTTGGGCAGCACCACAAAATGGTGGAGTAGCCGCATTACCAATTGTCGTGGTTGAAATTCCTGGTTTCGACAATGAAATTTTGGACCGAGTTGTAGCGCTAATATCTTCAGCCGAAGGCACTGAGCAATTTGTTGAAGTTGTCGACACTCGAAGTTTTGATCGTGAACATCTTCTAGAACATTTGAGAAAATACTTCCCAGATACAACCCGTGCGCCTTTAGAAAGAAGTTCAACGGTAAACGCAATTCTTGATAAATATCATGGATCATCAGAACTTGTTCTCAGACTGGTCAGTGACGCTAAACGAAATCCAATGGATGCTGACAGTAAATGTACAGTTCCGCTAAGAGATTTATTCAAAGCAGCTCAACCGCAGTTCGCGCATCTCCTCGATCAAGCACCTGGACAAGGACTTGGAGATTAGTCTAACTTTTCTCGACTAATCTTTACTTGTGTCGAACGCAACTTCAGAACTCGTACAACAGCTCATTCGTAATGAATGTGTGAATGACGGTACTAAAGAATCTGGCCATGAAACTCGCAATGCGCAAGTGCTTGAAAATTTGTTTAATGGTCACAATTTAGAAGTAAGCACTTTTGAAACTATTCCTGGGCGTTCGAATCTTGTAGTTCGCATGATCGGTCGAGAACCGAATGCCCCAAAACTTTTGCTTCAAGGGCATACTGACGTCGTACCTGCAAATGCTCCAGATTGGGAATTCGATCCTTTTGGTGGCGAGATAATAGACGGCTATGTGACTGGTCGCGGAGCAGTCGACATGTTCAACATCACTGCATCAATGGCTGTAGCAATGTCTAACCTTTCTCGTGAAGGATTCGTGCCAAGAGGTGATGTAATCTTTGCCGCAGTTGCGGATGAAGAGGCTGGTGGAAAATTCGGTGCCGAATTCCTCGTCGATAATCATTATGACCTCGTCGATGCAGACTATGTACTCAGCGAATCTGGTGGAACACACATGACCCACGAAGGTAAAACTTATCTCCCAGTTGTCGTCGGAGAAAAAGGCGTTCATTGGATAACAATTGAAATCGACGGCACTCCTTCGCATGGTTCCAAACCTTATGGTGCAGACAACTCAAACTTGAAAGCAGTTGATATCGTTCAACGATTTATAAACTACAAACCTCCTGTGCGTTTCGTTGACGGTTGGAACACTTTTCTTTCTGCACTTGGTATAGATAAAGATTTAGTAGCGCAACTTTCTTCCCCAGACAGTGTTGATTTAGCCTTGGAACAAGTCGATCAACCTTTAGCCTCGGTGCTTCACTCATGTTGTCATCAAACTTTCTCTCCAAATGTTATTCATGGCGGAGTGAAGGTAAACACCATTGCCGATAAAACTTCAATCGAACTCGATATTCGTTCACTCCCAGGAACCACGATCGAACAAGTCGCACAAATGATTGATGAAGTCCTGGGAGAATATTCTGAACAAGTTCGAATTACGTATTCACAAAATGAGCAAAGCACAGTTTCGAAAGCTAACACTCCGTTATGGGCTTCACTAGAAGCAGTATCGTCTTCCATCTTTCCAGGCGCCAAACTATTGCCTACAATTTCTACCTTTGGGACAGACTCGAGATTTTGGAGGCGCAACGGAGCAGTTGCTTATGGCGCCGCGTTGTTCGATCCTGACGACACAAATTACGAAAATCACTTGGCTATGTTTCACGGTCGAAATGAACGGGTGAGCGTAAAGTCATTGGCTCACACAACCGCTCTTTACGAAGGTGTCGTGCGATCTCTAGGCGATTTCACCTAATCGCAACATTCCCCGCGTTGGGTCGATTTTGTTCCGAATTTTAAAGATTTTTACATGAACGCGAGAATTAAACACGCGATCATGTAAAAAATGACTCTCACCGGAACAAAATCGGCCCAACGCGATGATGGGTGTGAAATTAATTATTCTGGCGGTTGGTCGCGTAAGAATTTTTCAACTTCGTCGGCTAAAGCATCAGCACTAGGAAATTCCTCATCGGAAAGTTCGTAGTTTTCTGCAAAGTCGCCAGAGTCATATCGCATTTCTAATTCAGTCACGTACTCAAGCGCAGAATCATCTTCGGCGATTGCTTCGTTTACATGGTCAACCCATTCTGCTGCTTGACTCGCTAAATCGCTTGTGTCTAAGTCAACACCGATCAAACATCCGAATGTGTTCAACAGTTCGTTCATCGCGGCAGGTTGAGGTCTTTGAGAAACGTAATGAGGAATAGTTGCCCAAAGAGAAGTGGAACTCAAATTATTCTGGTTGAAGTACTCGTGAAGAACACCTATGACTCCAGTTGGTCCTTCGTAGTTTGAAGGTAGAACTTCGAGTGCGTCCAAGCGCTCTCTTTCCGAGCCTATTCCTGTAAGTCGTGTAGGTCTAGTGTGAGGAACTTCTGCCATCATCGCGCCGAATGTAAACGCTTCGTCGCACTTGAGTTCCGAAATAACTTTTAGTACGTCAACGCAAAAAGCTTTCCATCGGTAGTTTGGTTCATGGCTCATCATCACAACTAAGTCTCGATCAGCATCTTCAAGGGATATTCCGTAGATACGATTTCGAGGCCAAGACACTTGTCGTATTCCACCTTCACCAACAGCTATGTTTGGTCTAACCGCTTGATAATCGAAATAGCTATCTCCATCGATTTCCGCTATTAGTTGACTTTGAAATTGATCGACAATCCATGCAAGAGAATCGCTTGCTGCTTCGCCAGCATCATTCCAACCTTCAAATGAGGCAACAAAAATAGGATCACGAAGTTCTGGTCTGTGATACCAAATGACGGATTCGTTTTCGTTTTCGATTAGAAAAGGTTAGAGAAAATCGTTTCAAATGTTCGTATTGAAAAGAAAAACTCCTTGCAAAGTGCAAGGAGTTTAAGTCTTTTTGAATTAAAAATTAATTGAATTAAGCAGGTGCGCTCTCTCCACGAGGCGCTACAGGAGCTCCGTCACCTTTAGGGTAACGTGCAACTCGACCAACTGGCATTTCTACGCGGTAGCCAGCTGCAGCGCGATCTTCTTCAGATTCTCCACCCCAGAAACCATATTCGCGGTGGTTGCGAGCCCAATCACGGCAGTCTTCCATCACTGGGCACACTGCACAGATGGTTCGAGCCTTAGCTTCACGTCGAGCACGAGCTTCTGGTCTTTCACCTGGAGGTGGGAAAAAGAGTGATGTTTGTCCGCAGCAAGCTGCCTTGTTAGTCCAAGTAAGTGGACCTGTGAACACTATTGTTGATTCCATTTATTTTGCCTTCCCGAGAGGTGACTACTATAGAACGTTTCGAGGTTTTGTGCCAGAAGGGGTATGCCAGAAGGTCAATGGGGGAATTGACCTTCTAACATGGATGGGGGAACGATGTAATTCTCTCACATAGAGATCCATCCGTCAAACGAATATATGAGATAGTTTACATCGCTATATGTGATATACTAATCAGAGAAATGCGACATACGTATACGATTTCTATATAACAAAGGACGAAATAATGGATTTACGGCAACTCGAAGTACTATCGGCCATCAATCAATCTGGAAGTTTTACTGCGGCTGCAGATTCTTTAGGCACAGTTCAGTCAAATGTGTCTGCCCAGCTTCAAGCTTTGGAAAAAGAATTGCATACAACTCTCGTAGTTCGATCTCGCCAAGGAGCAAGACTCACCGAACAAGGCAAAGTTGTTCTAGATAGAGCAAAAAGAATTACTACCGAAATAGATTCTATGCTCGTCGACCTATCTATGTTGCAAGGACTAAAAAGAGGACATGCATCTATTGGTGTAATTGGAACTGCTAGTAGATGGATTGTTCCAACTCTTGTACAAGAGATGCGTGACTCTGCTCCGGGTGTAACTTTGCACATCACAGAAGCGCCGTCCGAGAGACTTTTGCAAGACGTAATTAATCATGATTTAAGCGTTGCTGTTGTAACAGAACCAGTTACGGATTCTCGTTTGGAAGTCACAACAATGTGCGAAGAAAATTTGGTTGGAATTGCTCCGAAAGATTTTGGTCTCGACTCTTCACCTAAAACTTTTGAAGAGTTGAAAAAGTTCCCACATGTATTAACTCCAAAAACAAATCCGTTGAGAACTTGGATAGACAACTCCGCAAAGAATTGTGATGTCCAATTGCAAGTACCTGTAGAGTGTGAAGGAATCAGACTGCTTCCTAGACTTGTTCGTACGGGCGTTGGATGTTCGATTTTACCTTTGACTGCTTTGCCTGATGATCAAAGCATCTTTACGGTTTATCCAATTGTGGATTTACAACCTCGTCAGCTCGCTTTAATAACAGCTAAAGATGCAGTTTTGTCAATGGCCGAACGCGTGGTGAGTGACGTAATTTTACGACTTGCTAAATAGGCAATCAGTAAAATAATTATCGCTGCAACCGCATCAAGGAAGTAGTGATTTGATGTCACGATTATTACAAAAAAAGTTGTGATTGGATACATGATAACTAGTGCTTTAATAAACCAATTTTTTAAGTAGGGAAACAGGGCAAACACTACCCATGAGGCCCAAATTATATGAACAGAAGGCATAGCGGCATACTGATTAGAGATGGTTGCAAACTCTTCCTGATTGAATGACCAAAATGTTGGGAACTTTGCCAATGAGTCAATATATCCATAGCTTTCCGGTAACAGTCTTGGCGGCATTAGAGGAAAGAAAATGAATCCTAAAAGCGCGATTAAAGTCGAAATAACTATTGTATTTCTCACGAGTGAATAACGTTTTGGATCCTTTACAAAAACCCACACGAGAGCAAAAATTGTCGCAATAAAATGTAGCGAACCATAAAAATAGTTCGATGCAATTAACACCCACTCGTGGTTGAGAAAAAAATCGTGAATGGGTTGTTCCCTATAGATTGAAAAGAACTCTTCCCAGCGGATAATCAATTTCGCGTTTTCAAATGCTTTACTTGCTGATGCTTCATTTGCATTTCTGGCAAATGTATATATTGCGTATAGGGAACCAAGAATCAGTATTTCAACTAAAAGACGTCTTGGATTTCCCTTTAATCTGTGAAATTTAGATTTTGGATTTGCTTGAGGACTACTCGTTTCTATTTCTGACATTTGAGCTTTTTAGCTCTCCTCTACATAACAAACTTTGTATTCGCCATCATCTTTTTCTAAATCGATTTCTGCTGTTTTGTCGATGCCTTCTCGAGTCACAGTGCCAGTAACCGTTGCTTCACCATTGACAATGTCAACCGAACTGAAATTGTACGAGTCGATAGCAGGTTGATTTTCAAATACTTCGTTGAATGATGAACCTTGGTCTAGAAATCTTTTACAAGTGTAAGGATCGAGATTTTCTCCAGCTTTTGCTGCTTTGTAGAAATCGTTTGTAGCATCGATTGGAGGGGTAAGGCTTTTTGCAGCAAAAAATGCGCATCCACCTATTCCAAATCCACAAAGAAGCAGTGGAATAACAATTCCAAGAGTTATCCATAGCCAAAGCTTTGATTTCTTTTTTGGTTGTTGTTCGTAAGGGTTTTGCTGAGGGTAGCCAGGCTGTTGCCCGTAAGGATCCTGGGGTGGGTATCCGGGTTGTTGTCCATATGGATTCTGCTGCCCGTAAGGATTTTGAGGATTTTGGTTGTTGCCAGGAGCGCCCCATCCTGATTGATCTGATGGTGGATTTTGATTGTTAAAGTCGTCTGGCATATTTCCCCCTAAATTTCTGAAAAATAAACTACCATGCAATCTGTACAACTATGAGATCAAAACCATATAAAAGTCTAATTTTGCGTTTGCTAAACCTCTAGAATGATTATCTACTAAGGAATTATATGAATATTGATCCAGATTTAATTAGCGAATCACTAAAAAGCGCACAGAAAAAGGGCGCGACATTCGCAGAAGCTTTTTGTGAACAAACCAGTTCAGCCGGTACTTCTCTTGATGAGAAGCGCATAGATTCTAGAACCACAGGTTTAAGTAAAGGTGTAGGAATACGTGTTGTAAACAATTCTCGGGTTGGATATGCATATACCAGTACTTTCACGCGTGAAGGTTTAGAAGTTGCAGTGGAAGCGGCTTGCGCATCTGCAGGAGTTGGAGGTTCGATTTCACCATCGGGAAAAGGTATAGATGCCAACCTTTTTAAATCTGATTCACAAACAAAAGGTTTAGAAAGCGATGAGTTTCGAGATCCTGCAGGGGTGACTGCCGAAAGACTTCGAGAAATTGACGATGTGGCAAGAAGTTATCACGCTTCGATCGCTCAAGCTTCAGCAACAATTGCACAAAGCCAGCGTGAAGTATTGATAATGAACACCGCAGGAGTAAATGTTTCAGACACTCAAACGCGAACTCGTTGTGTAGTTCAAACAATCGCAAAAAATTCTGAAGGAATCCAAAGTGCGCATGAAGCACCAGGGAGAAGCATTGGCTCTGACTATTTCGATGTATTTTCTGTAGATGAAATCGCAAAGATTGCGGCACAACGTTCTGTTACTTTGCTTGATGCCAAACCGGCACCTAGTGGAAATCTATCTGTGATCTTGAAAAGAGGTGCAGGCGGAGTTTTGTTTCATGAAGCCTGTGGTCACGGACTCGAAGCAGATCATATTGATAAAGCGCAAAGTGTCTTTGCAGGCAAAGTTGGAAAACAAGTTGCTTCTCCGTTAGTAACGTTAGTTGATGATGGAACAATGGGCGACGAGTGGGGAACATATCGGTTCGATGACGAAGGCAACCAAGCTCAAAAAAATACTTTGATTGAAAATGGAATTCTTAAAGACTACATGTGGGACGTAATTCGTTCAACAAAATTAGGTCATAATGTATCCGGTAATGGTCGACGCGAAACTTATGAATTCGTCCCTATGGTGAGAATGACAAATACCTATTTAGAATCTGGAACTTCGGAAGTTGATGACATTATTTCATCTACCGAGTATGGAATTTATTGTGTTGCTCTTGGTGGCGGTCAAGTTGATACCGTAACTGGCGAATATGTTTTTGGAGTCACAGAAGGTTACATGGTTGAGAATGGAAAAATAACTTACCCAATTCGGGGAGCAACTTTAATTGGAAATGGTTTACAAACAATGCTCGACATCGATATGGTCGGAAATGATTTTGAAACTTGGACAGGAACTTGTGGTAAAAATGGCCAAGGTGTTCCCGTTTCTGCCGGACAACCAACATTGCGAGTTTCGTCAATGACAGTTGGAGGAACTGCGGCATGACCTCAACTATCAATGAAAAAGTGAGTGGCACAAAACATTTAGAAGAATTGGCAAAAAAATTCGCAGGCAAAGCAAATGGTTCCGAAGAAATAGAAGTATATGTTTCCAATGGCAGCGATGTAGAAATTTCTGTTTACAAAGGCGAAGTTGAAAACATGACCACTGCTACAACAGCTGCAGTAGGCATCAGAGTTATAAACGATCATCGTCAAGGTAGCGCATGGGCTGAATCGTTCGATGAAGACATTCTCGAAATGACATTAGAAAATGCTCGAGAAAATGCTTCGATATCGGAACCAGACGAACATTCTGCTCTAGTGAAGCCTTCAGATATCGACGATGTTGTAGCAGTAGAAAAAAATGGTTGGAACGAATCAATTTTTGAAATGTCGATACACGACAAAATTGATTTGGCAATGGAACTCGACAAGAAAACTTCTAGCTTTGATAGTCGAATAAAAGATGTTCCTTCAGCAGACTATGAAGACGGCTGGGGACATAGTGTCGTCGCTAACTCGCATGGCATTGTTGTAACAAACTCAAATACTTCTTCGAGTATTTCAGCAACAATCATGCTTGGTGAAGATGAGCAGCTCGAGTCACACGGGTTTTCTTTTTCTCGCGACGTTAAAGAACTCAGTATTGATGAAGTCATCGAAATGGCATTCACTCGCGGAATAAGACTTCTAGGTGGAACACAGCCAATAAGCGCTGAACTGCCTGTAATTCTTGATCCGATGGTATCTACGCAGTTCTTTGGGATAATTTCTTCAATGCTTTCTGGAGGTGCGGTAGCCAAAGGGCGAGCTTTGCTGGCAGACCGTTTGGAAGATTCGATAGGACATTCAAATTTAACTTTGGTTGATGATCCTACGAATGAAAATGCTTTCACTGCGGCAACTCATGATGCAGAAGGCATGCCCGTTAGAAAAAATGTTTTTATTGAAAACGGACAACTAAAACAGTTCGCACACACAATGTATTCATCGCGCAGACTTTCTATGAAACCTAACGCTTGTGCGAAAAGATCAGGAGTAGCTTCACGCCCTGGAGCAGGTATGCGTGCTTTTAGGGCAATGCCAACGGGAGAAAGTGTGGAAGACATTTTTGAAAGAGTTGGAGAGGCTCTATACATACAACATTTCCTTGGTGTTCACTCAGGTGTGAATGCACTCTCTGGAGATTTCTCTGTTGGGGCACAAGGAGTTTGGATTCGAAACGGAAAAATGGCAGAAAGTTTTAAAGAAGCAACTATCGCTTCAGACTTACTGACCATGCTGTCAAACACAAGTGCTGTTGCAGACGACACTTGGTGGTTGCCAGGATCTGGCGTCGGAAATACTGTACTCATCGATCACATGGTGATGACAGGTAAATAGAAATCTTCAGCAATGGATGCCCATCCCTTGCTCCGTTTCCCTCGCTTACGCTCAGTCCAAATGTCGCTTCGAAATGGGCAGCCATTTCCATTACTTATTTACTCAGTTTGAAAAAATAAGGATATGGATTTCGAATGGAGCGCTCTCGAAACGACATCTGGACTGAACGAGCTTGCGAGTGAAGGAAGCGGAGTAAGAGATCGCTCCATTCGAATGCTTTCTTTTTAGTTCAGAAGTATCCAAGCAAATATGACTAGGCCGAGGGCAATTCTGTAAATCACAAATGGAGTGAAAGAATAAGTCTTTACAATTCTTAATAAGAAGAAGACGGCAAAGAAACCTGTGATTGCTGAAGTTACTACGCCCGCTACCATCGGCCAAACTAGATCGGAAGGTATTCCGTCTCCAGTATAAGTTTTCGCAGATGTATATAAAGTCGCTCCTGCAACAATTGGTATCAGCATCAAAAAGCTCAAGCGCGCGCTTTCTTCGCGCGAAAATCCTCTTGCTCGCAATGCAGTCATAGTTATTCCACTTCGACTGGTTCCAGGCGCAAGCGCCAATGCTTGGCTGGCGCCTACGATAACTGCATCTTTTAGTCCGAATACTTTTTCATGTTGTACACGACCGAAACGATCTGCAATGTAAAGCGCGATACCAAAAACTATAAGCAAAGTTGCAACTAGAGCTGGAGCACCTAGCTTTTCTGAAATAAAGCTTTCGAAAAATGCGCCGAGTAATGCACCAGGGATCGTAGTTATGAGAAGCAAGAATCCAAGTTTCGAATATGAATCAATTTCTCTAGTTCTCATCCATTTTAAAAGAGATGAAATTATCCTATAAACGTCCTTGTGTAAATAAGCAACGGCACCAATTAATGTTCCAGCATGTAAAGAGACATCAAAAGTTTTTTCTATGCTCGGATCTAATTCTTTCCAACCTAACAATTCTGGAATGATTACCAAATGTCCACTAGATGAAATCGGTAGAAATTCTGTAAGCCCTTGGACTATACCGAGAATGATTGCGTGGATAATTGGCACAGCTTTATAGGTTAGTCATTAGTTTCTAAGAAGAGCGAAGCGCACCTCTCCACTAGCGAGCGCTGTTGTTAAATCTCTAGCTTCATCACTTGTTATCTCAACGAAGTAACCAGGGTTAGGTTCTTCTGAGAAGCCATCTTCTTTTGAATCTCCTATATCAAAAAGAATTTTGGCTTGATAAGCAATTATTTCAGAACCGTAGCCGTCAGGGGAAACATACAATAAATCAGCGAATGTTCCTATAGAGCTATCTAATTTGTCTTTACTTGGCACAAACATTATTCGGTTGTCTCGGTCAATCGTATTTATGGCTGAATTAGATATCATTGCTTCAGTAAGGAAAGTTCCTTTCGGGATAGTTAATTTTGCAAAATAGATTCTGTCTATTTGCTTCGCATTGATTGCTCCTATGGGAGCATCGTTTGAAAAGAGCTCTTTAATTTCAAGGTCGGTTTTATCAATCGATGAACCCGAGGATAATTGTGTTTTTGTGACTAAATATTGTTTTCGTTGACCATGTGAATTCGCTAAAGCTC
>Ga0209573_1003314_pt1 | contig 17981 bp, 13 predicted proteins | sample TNRBio252014_DNA_FD_185870 | JGI IMG/M metagenome (GOLD analysis project Ga0209573, IMG submission 185870) | Wastewater treatment Type I Accumulibacter community from EBPR Bioreactor in Madison, WI, USA - TNR Reactor_6/25/2014_ DNA (SPAdes)... | ecosystem: Engineered > Bioreactor > EBPR >...
AAACCCGCATTGCACCTTTACTTATTCGTCTATTGAGGGTTGACTAAGTCGGTTAACCAAACCCGCATTGCGCCTTTACTTATTCGTCTATTGCGGTTTTACTTAGCCGACTAACCAAACCCGCATTACGCCTTTACTTATTCGTCTATTGCGGGTTTACTTAGTCGACTATCCAAATCCGCATTGCACCTTTACTTATTCGGTATGTTAGAACGTCAAATCATCGAGGGGGCTTTTTATCTTGTCGAGCCCTTTCCGTGTAATCTGAGTGTATATCTCTGTCGTTTTACTGCTCTCGTGCCCCAATAAGTCTTGGATGTACCGCAGGTCTACTCCTTTTTCCAATAAATGTGTCGCAAAACTATGGCGCAACGTATGAACCGTTGCCAGTGGATTGATTTTGGATCGCTCTCGCGCAGCGGAAAAAATAGCTTGTACACTACGATCACTATACTTATCACCGGTTTGTCCTTCAAACAGCCAAACTACCGGCTGGTATATTGACATATATTCTTTCAATAAGCCCCAGACTCTTTCTGACAATATACTACACCTATCCTTTTTGCCTTTCGCTGCACGTATAAAAATCCTTCGGCCTTCCGGTTGGATATCCCCAATACGTAAATTGGTGACTTCTCCCAACCTCAGCCCGGCAGAATATATTAGTGCTAATATACAACGATGTTTGAGATTGTCAATGGCTGTGAGAAGTTTTACAACTTCTTCTTCTGTCAATACTTGGGGAATTTTTTGAGGACGCTTGGGTTGGAATAACCCTATGACTTTGTGTTCTTGCTTCACTACTTCAGCAAAAAACATCTTGATGGCACTCAGTATCTGGTTTTGATAGGATTCTGTAATGCGCTTTTCCCGAATACAATAAAGCAGATACTCATCTATTTGCCGGCGAGTTATTGTGCTCGGCTTTATCTCATCATAATGCCGAATAAACTGCCGAAAACAATTTTTGTAGGCTTTGATCGTCCGCCAACTATACCGCTTTAACATCAACACTTCCTCCAAGGCTGTCACCGCCGCTTCATACTTGGCCGGCACGGGCCCTTCTTTCCACGGCAAGGCCTGGCGAACTGGAAAAGCTGATTGCTCTGGTATGTTGTCGTCGGGAGTGAATGTTAAATGAGCGGTTTCAGGGAGGTATTGCGCCAGAAAACGCAGGGTAAGCTTGGTATAGGGTACTTCCCAGGTTTTTTGCGTCGCATTCCAGCGCCGAACGTGGATGTTTTTTACGGTGGCTAAGTGCTGCGGCACTAACAACGGCGGTACGAAGATGCTTAAGGTATCGGATTTGTCCGCATGCCGGGATATGATGATTTTATCAGCCGGAATTTCAGCCGGCGCTTCATGCTCTTTTTCGAATACCAGGTTTTCCGTACCAAATAATCGCTTTAGCGCCTCTACTGTCCGGCCTTCCCGGGGCGCTATCCACGCATGCAAATCCGGATTCCACCACGCACGCGGCACCTGCCTGATAAGCATAGGAAAGGAAGTATCAAAAGATTCTGGTCGAACGGCCATATACGAATCGTTTTTCACTTGGATGGATGATACACAAATTTTCATTCGGGTTACGGGTTTGATACAAAAATAATTATCTTTCTCTGTTTCGCAAATTTTGGAGCCGTATTTCCTGCTATAAGAGGCGCCCGCCATACACCCTTCCCAGTAATTTTGCTAACTTGTCCCACCAAACACAAAAGGCTTTGGTGCTCTCTATCAGGCTTTGAAATCATTAGCCATGACTACTACTATCTCTAAATCAAAATCGCTCTACGAGCGGCGAAAAAGACTGGTGCCCGATGCGCTGGGCATTTTTAATCCCTCCACGGCAGTGCGCGCCAAAGGCGCCCGTATCTGGGATGCCGACGGCCGCGAACTTATCGATTTTGCCGGCGGTATCGGGGTGATGAACGCAGGACACTGCCCGGCGCCCGTGGTAAAGGCGGTGCAACAACAGGCGGCAAAACTGATGCACGCCTGTTTTAATGTATCGCTGACGGAAACTTACCTCGACCTGGCCGAAAAACTCGTCGAGTTGCTGCCACATGGCGATTTTACCAAGGTATTGCTCACCAATTCCGGGGCAGAGGCGGTAGAAAATGCCATCAAAATAGCCCGCATGGCTACCGGCCGACAGGGCATTTTGTGTTTTACCGGCGCCTTCCACGGCCGTACTATGATGGCGATGACGCTTACCGCCAAAACCAAAAACAAAACTTCCTGCGGGCCTTTCGCCCCCGAAGTATACCGCCTCGAATATCCCTATTACTACCGCTATGGGGCGGGCTTGAGCGAGGAAAAATACGTCGCCGGACAAATCCAGCGCCTGCACGACTTTTTTCACTACCACGCCGCGCCCTCGCAGATGGCGGCGGTCATTGTGGAGCTCGTACAAGGCGAAGGCGGCTTTACGGTGATGCCGCCAGCCTATCTGCAGGCTTTGCGCGACATTTGCGACCAACACGGTATGCTGCTCATTATCGATGAGGTGCAATCGGGTTTTGGGCGTACCGGCGCCTGGGCGGCTTTTCACCACTACGGCATTACGCCCGATATCTCCACCTGGGCAAAAAGCATGGGCGGCGGTATGCCTATCGGGGCCGTCATCGGCAAAGCGGCTGTGATGGATGCCGCTATCGCCGGCACGATCGGCGGCACCTACCCCGGCAATCCCGTGTGCTGCGCGGCTGCCCTGGCCACTATTCGCTATATGGAAACTATCGATATCAACGCCAAAGGCAAAAAGGTGGGCAATATGGTGCGCCGCCGGTTTGAGGCTATGAAGAAGAAATGTCCGGCTATCGGCAACGTGCGCGGCCTCGGCGCTATGCTGGCTTTCGAACTGGTGAAAAACGGCGACCCCCGCCAACCCGATGCCGAGCTCGCCAACCGGCTCATCGCTGCTTGTGAGGAAAAAGGCTTGATTATTATCAGCGCAGGCACTTTCGGCAATTGTATCCGCGTATTAAGCCCGCTGGTAATAGAAGAAAAATTGCTCCGAAAAGGGTTAGATATTTTAGAAGAAACTCTGTTGGAAAACTGTGAACAGTGAACTGCACCCCCACAACCTACAACCTACATCCTACAAACCTACAACCTACAACCTACAACCCACAACCCACAACCCACAACCGCTTCAATACATGGAATACAAACAATTCATCAACGGCGCCTGGGTAGACGCCTCCGACGGCGGCGCCTGGCAGGTACTCAACCCGGCCACCGAAGAAGTAGTCGCCGAAGTGCCTTATTGCCATAGCGGCGCCGACGCGCAGCAGGCTATCTCAGCGGCTGCTGCGGCTTTCCCGGCCTGGCGCAACACCAACGCTTTTCAGCGCGCCCAAATGCTGAAAAAAGTAGCCGAACAGATCCGGAAAAATGCCTCGGAATACGGCCGCGTGACCACCCAGGAAAGCGGAAAACCTTTTGTGGAAGCAAAAGGAGAGTGGATCGTCGCCGCCGACCTGTTTGAGTGGTTTGCCGAAGAGGCCAAACGCAGTTACGGCACGGTGATTCCCTCGGGGCGCAACAATAAGCGGATGTCGGTGATTTGGCAGCCCGTGGGCGTGGTAGGCGTGATTACCGCCTGGAATTTCCCGGTGTGGAACCTCGCGCGCGCCTGGGGCGCCGCGCTGGCAGCGGGTTGTTGCATCGTGGCCAAGCCCTCGGAGTATACGCCCCTGACGGCCATGATTTTGGCCGATATCATTGATAAACAAGGCTTCCCCGCCGGGGTGGTCAACCTCGTCAGCGGCGATGCGGCCGCCATCGGCGATGCCCTGATGGACGCCCCCGAGGTGCGTAAAGTCCACTTCGTGGGCAGTACGCGGGTGGGCAAACTGCTACTCGACAAAGCTTCTCATACAAATACCCGCCTGTCGCTCGAATTGGGCGGCAACGCCCCCGTGCTGGTCTTCCCGGGTATCGACATTGAAAAAGTCGCCGCCTCGGCGGTCGCCGCCAAATTCCGCAATTGCGGGCAAGTCTGCGTGTCGCCGCAGCGATTTTTGGTGCACCAGGATATTTACGACGCGTTTAGTCGGGCAGTAGCCGGGTTTACTGCCAATTACAAAATCGGCAACGGCCTCGAAGAAGGCGTGCAGGTGGGCCCCCTTATCAACCGCAAGCAACAACAACACGTGGCGGCGTTGGTGGAGACCGCCGTGGGCAGCGGCGCCGGGCTGCTCACCGGCGGGGAAGTACCCGACTGGCTGCCCAAAGGCTATTTTTACCGGCCTACCGTATTAGGCGGCATCGACGAGAAATCCCCGTTTTTTTCGCAGGAAGCCTTTGGCCCGGTGCTGCAAATGACACCCTTTGATACCTTCGACAAAGCCGTCGCCCTGGCCAACGCCACCGAATACGGCCTGGCAGCCTACGTGTGGACCAACGACCTGCACACCGCCATCCACGCCGGCGAAGCCCTCGAATTCGGCATCGTGGGCATCAACGAATGGACGCCCCACGCCACGGAGGCCCCGTTCGGCGGATGGAAACAAAGCGGACAAGGCTCTGAACTCGGCCACGACGGCATTTTTGAGTATATGGAGAAGAAACTCATCAGCATCGGCGGCTTATGACGGCAGATTTCGGCATATGGTCGCTGGTGCCGCCCCTGGTGGTGATCGTACTGGCTATCCTCACCAAGCGCTCTATGGAGCCGTTGGTGCTGGGCTGTGTAGTGGGTTATTTAATGATCGATTACCGCCAGTTTCCCGACAACATCCTCCAGTCGCTTATCAAAACCATGCAAGACGAAAGCCTGGTGTGGGTCATACTGGTATGCGGCATGTACGGTGCGCTTATTCACCTCATGATACAATCGGGTGGCGCGCTGGCCTTCGGCAATTACATGCTCAGGTATATCAAAACCCGCCGCAACTCACTGCTGGCAGCCTGGGTGATGGGCATTATCATTTTTATAGACGATTATCTGAATGCGCTGGTAGTTGGCGCCACCATGCGAAAAATCACCGACCATTTTAAAGTGCCCCGCGAGTTGCTCGCTTATGTCGTCAATTCTACCTCGGCGCCGGTATGCGTATTAATACCCCTTTCCACCTGGTCGATTTATATTGGCAAATTAATTGAAGACCAAAAAATAGTGGAAAAAGGGCAGGGTTTTTATGGTTTTGTAAAAACCATCCCTTACAATTTTTACGCATGGTTTGCAGTCATTGGGGTAGTGCTCGTTATTTACGGCGTCATTCCCATTATGCGCCGCATGAAAAAAGCCGTGTATCGCGCCGAAGAAACCGGCGTATTGGCGCCTCAAGGCTCCGAAGAATTGAGTCAAACCCACGAAATTCCTGCAGATATCGAAAAATCAAAACCGGCGTATTTTTTTATTCCACTTATCGTATTGATTGCCGCTACAATTGCATTAGATATTGACGCATTAAAAGGCGTATTTGTCGCCGTACTTTTTACTATTATTTATTATTGGGTAATAAAAGTGTTGCCCTACAACCACCTTTTTGAAAGTATTTTTGAAGGATTTAAAAGCATGTTATTTGCGCTGGCTATTTTAATCGTTTCTTATATTTTAAAAAATATAGGCGACGAAATGGGCATGACCCAATACGTAATCGAAAGTTTGCAGGGAGTAGTCTCCAAAGCCTATTTGCCGGCGCTGGTATTTTTGTCGCTGGGCGCCATTGCTTTTGCTACGGGTTCATCCTGGGGGATTTACGCCATCGCTATTCCGATGGTAGTGCCCGTGGCCATCGCCCTCGACGCCAATGTGTGGATTACCCTTGGCGCAGTGATCAGCGCAGGCACGCTGGGCGCCCACGCCTGCTTTTATTCCGACGCCACGATATTAACCGCTACCGGTACCGAGTGCAATAATATCGAACACGCATTTACCCAGCTACCCTATGCGCTGATGGCAGCGGGGCTTGCGCTGGTTTGTTATTTGGCGGTGGGGGTTTGGGGGGGGTAGGTTGTAGGGTGTAGGTTGTGGGTTGTGGGTTGTGGGTTGTGATTTTTTAAAATTATATATTTAAATTTTAGTTAATAATTAAATAAATAGCTTTATTTAAATTTTTAATTTTAAAATTATTACTTTAAATTTGTAGTGAAGCTAGCAGAAAACTCACATGAATATCGATCAAAAACAATTGCTTATCAGTCAGTTAGACAGGCGAATGGCTTTGTTTGCCGGGGTGAAAGGACTACCCATGCCAGGCGAAGGCTGGATTCACGCCATAAGGACAGCCTTGGGTATGTCATTGAAACAGTTGAGTAAAAGGCTCGGCATTACGCCGCAAGGGACAAAAGATCTGGAACGAAGGGAAAGAGAAGGCGCTATTACCCTTCAGCGGTTGAGGGATGCTGCCGCGGCTTTGGATATGCAGTTGGTATACGGCTTTGTCCCCAAAGAAGAATCGCTCGATAAACTCATTGAAAAACGCGCGCTCCAACTGGCCAGAGAGATTGTAATGGACACAGCCCACACCATGCACTTAGAAAACCAGGAGATTGACCCGATTGCCCTGGAGGAGGCGATAAAAAAGCGAGCTGAGAAAATAAAAAACGAATTGCCGAAAAGCCTATGGAACTAAATTTCGATTATGCAGACGGGCAAACCCCGATTGACGAAGACGAAAAGCTGGGCCTCAAAATCAAGTCAATCTCTACAATGGGAGAACTCAATGAGTTTGAACAGCAGAACATTGAGGAAGCTGTGTTATGGGCAAACGGCCGGTCATTTAGTGCCCTCCAAATATTGTCATTAGAATTTATTCAATCTGTGCATAAAAGAATGTTTAAACATGTCTGGAAATGGGCTGGAGCGTTTAGGGTGTCTGATAAAAATATTGGCGTACCTTTTTATCTTATCAGGCAAGAGCTGCTGAAATTGTTAGATGATTGCCAATATTGGATTGAAAATGACGCATATCCCCCGGCAGAGATTGCCATACGGTTTAAACACAAGCTCGTTTCCATCCATCTTTTCCCCAATGGGAATGGTAGGCATTCGCGCTTGATGGCTGAAATATTGTTGAAGGCATTAGACCCCAATCAAGCTTTTACCTGGGGTAGAAAAACGCTGCGAAAAGGCGAAGACCGGGCGGCATACCTCAAAGCGCTTAAACAGGCAGATCAAGGGGATATTGCACCTTTACTCGAATTTTCAAGAAGTTAATACGCTAAAAAAACGGAATATGATGCCATTTCCAGCTATTGCAAGAAGTATGGTGAAGTGCCGCCTTTTAATGGGGCTATTGTGAAAGAGAAAAAAGAACAGCAAGAATTGATTAAACAATAATTTGGGAAACAAATATATGAATATTAATGAAAATTTAAATTAAATAAAAAATGACTATCAACCCACACTCCACAACCATCCCCGGCGCGTTCTTCCAAAGCGGCTATGCTGTTTATGTGGTCGAAATTAAACATCTCTCCACTGGTGCGCAATATTTTTATATCGGTCAGACCGGCGATGCGAATCACCACACAGCCCGGTCTCCCTTTTATCGCATGAGCGGCCATTTTGAATATGGCCAGTCCACCCAAAACCAGATTTTTAAGGCGCTTTGCAAAGTCCTCTCAGTAGATGAAAAGGCAGATGGGAAAGTCAAACGAGAAGCGGTAGAAAAACTGCTGATCCAGTCTAGTGTGACCTATCACGTTTTCCGACTTTTCGATTTTTCTTACGAGTACGAGGACTACGATCAGCACCACAGATACCGCCATAGTACGCTTGTTGTAGAAACGGCCTTGCTCCATAGATTTAAGCGAAAATACGGCGATAGCTTGTTAAACACCAGGCTAAACTCGCTGAATAGAACGCCTACTGAGCAAGAAGCCGAGTACATCATTAAGGTTGTTGAGGAGCTTGAAAGGCTTGGAATCCTGAAGCTTTGACTGTGCAGCCCGCACTAAAATCTCTCGCTTTCCAATCATATCCTATCGTTTTCAATTTGGAAATTAGCCGGTAAAAGCAGCCGCCATTTTGTAACTAGCTTGTCTGCTTTTTGTGTGGGGTCAAGTTTGGAGTTGCCTTTGCTTAAATGGGTTTTGCAATCGGCAACAATAGGGTGTGTATCGCCTAATAATTGAGAAGCCAGGAATCCAAGCCGCTTGAATACTGCGCCATTTCCTAGTTTTAGTGCGTATTCAATTAGCAGATCCTCTCTGAAATAGTCGCTTTTGAAATATTCACGCAGGCAATCAACCACATGCCGGATGCCTCCCCCCGAACGCGGATCGGAAAGCATATCGATGATCGTTCGGGAGGGGTCAGATACCCATATTCTTTTATCGTTTCTCCATACCGGCTTTGTGCCAAATTGGTTGTCGGGCGAAGTATGGCTTACTACAAATGGTATGTCGTGATAGGTCTGATTGCGCCTTGAAACCGGGCGAGCGGTAAATATGCAAATGTCTTTGAATATTTGTTCCGTTAAATCCCAGTGCTCGGCTGCCGACCAACCTCCCACATATGCCGGTTCAAACAGCTCGGGTATCATAACCCATGCATCCTCGAGTGAATACCCGGTCGTATCTGCTTCTATCGGCACGGCTACATACAAGCCACGTTTAATGCGCGCCAGCCAACCCTGGTCACACCACCTCGCCAAGCTTTTTGCAGCTCCCTCATCGCTCATCCCGAGAATTTCAGCAGCCCGTTCTACCGTGATTAACTCCCCACCCTCGCGTAACAGCTTGCTTAGACGCCGGCGAGTTGTTGAACTTTTGCTATTTACATTTTTAGTCATAGTATACTAAAACTCCAATAATTCATTCTTTAATAGTGTTTATTAAGTTCAAATATACTAATTAATTTTTAACTTTAGTATACTTTAACACGAATAATTCGCATTTTTAGTAAATTATTGAATTAGAGGTGTACTTATCAAGCCTTGGCAGGAACTTGTTTTGACTCAACTCATGCCCACCCCCGACAATCGTAAAACAACGCGGGAAGAGAACACCTTCGCTCGTGCCTCGCGAAGATGTCACCTCTTTCGCATCGTCGTACAGTCGTATAGTCCTACAGTCGTACAGTCGTACAGTCGCCCTAATGCGAATGCCCCGCCTCTCCATCCATATTATTGAGGTAATACGCTCCTTCCAGCACCACCACCGTCTTGTCGTCGAGATCAAAAACCTCTATCCAGTCGCCCTGGGTGCGGCCGGTTTTGACGGCCTTTTTCTCGAAGCCGTCCGCCGATTGAATGAAGACATAGGACTGGTCGCCTGCGCGGACCAGGGCGCCGGTGGGCAATGCCCAGGCTTCTACCGGATTGGCCTGGATACTTGCCTGCACCATGGTGCCGGGGGTGAGCGGTACGGGTTCAATCATAAAATGCCCGTGTACCATTGTGGTTTTGGTATTGTCGTCGATCATTTTGCCGACGAGATGCACTTCGGCTTCCAGCGATTTGTCGGTGCCGGGCACGGTGGCCATGATTTTCTGGCCGGGCTTGAGGTAGGCCAGGTCTTTGGCAAAAACCTGCAATTCGAGGTGCAGGTGGCTGTTGTCGACGATTTCGTAGAGCAGATCGTGGGAGTTGACCAGTTTGCCCAGGTTGGCATTGATGCGGGTGATGTAGCCGGCGACGGGAGCGTAGAGATGAAGCACCGACTGCGGCAGACCGCTTTTTTCAATCTGGGCTACAGGCAGCCCGATGAGTTCCAGTTCTACTTTTAAGCCCATGTAGTGGGTTTTGGCTACTTCGTATTCCGTGGCGGCTTCTTCGGCGGCACGGCGCGAGGTGGCGTCGGCGCCGGCAAGGGTTTGTTTGCGCTTGTTTTCCTGTTCGAGGAAATTCAACCGGCTTTTGGTCTCGAGCCATTCCCGCTGCAATTTGATCAGATCGGGGTGCGAGAGGGTGATGAGCAGGTCGCCTTTTTTGACGTAGTCGCCGGGCAGGTATTTGACTACTTTGACGAAGCCCGCTACGGGCGCGTATACCGATGCCAGGCTCTGTGGCGGCACTTCTACTTTGCCCGTGCATTCTATGGGGGTTGACAGGAGTTTGCGACCAGGCGCGCCTGTTTGGATGCCCGCTACGCGTTTTTGCTCGTCGGTGAGGTGTATGACCACCGGTCCGGTAGCTTCGGTTTCGGTGGTTGTTTCTGCTGCTTTTTTGCCGCAAGCGGCCAGCGCCGCTAACAAGATTACAAGAAAGATATATTGGAGATTTTTCATGATTGTCTTTTTTTAAATTGATGATTGCCCGGTATTGCCTGGTTTGAGAGTGAGAGTGTGGGAGAGTGGGAGGGTGAGATGCTTATTAAGACAAGACAATCCCACACTCTCACCCTCCCACACTCCCACCCTCAATCCGCGTCAGTCCAAAATCGCCAGGCCAGCACGGCCAGGTCGTAGCGCCTTAGCAAATCCAGGTATATCAGGTCATTGCGCCAGGCTGCTTCGATCGACTGGGCGTAGCGGAAATAGTCGATTTCGCCTTCGCTGCGTTGCTTGTCGGCCAGGCGGCGCAGGTTGGCCGACTGGTCGAGCAGGGCTTTGCCCGCGGTGTCGAGATCCTGGCGAAGGGCCAGCGCCTGTTGCTGGGCCATCTGGGCCGATAGCTGGTACTGGTGGGTGGCTGCCCTGACTTCATTTTGCGCGATTTGCTCGGCCACGACGGCCTGCTGGATATTGGCTTTGCCGCTTTTTCGCCATATCGGCAAAGCCATGCCGGCTACGAGGCCTTGCAGGGGCAGGTCGGGACGAATACTTTGGTTGAAATAACCTACGGTAAATTCGGGTTTGAATTGCTTTTGCAGCACCTGGGTTTCCTGCCGGCTTACTTCCACCTGTTGCTGAAGCGGCGCCAGCAGGGTTGGAGTCAGTGCGGATACCACGGGCAGCGGCCATTCCGGTAGTTCGCCATCGGGCAGGGTGGGCGTTTGTTCCAGCCAGGCGGTTTGTTGTAGTTGCAGCAGGGCCTGTTGTTCGTCGAGACGGGCGGCCACCAGTTCGCGGTTGATCTGCAGCAGTTGATTGTCTGCATAGGCCTTGTCGAGGCCGCCTGTTTCGCCGGCTTCGTATTGCAGGCGGGCCCGGTCGGACAGTTGCTGATACAATGCTGCCTGTTGCTCCAGCAAGTTACGGCGACGTTCGGCGTATTTGGCTTCGAGCCAGGCCTGGCTTACTTCCCACTTGAGTTGGCGGGCGCTTACCTGCAATTCGCGGCCTGCCAGGTCGGTTTGCGCGGCGGCCGCTTTCCGGCGCTGCCGGTCGGCGGCGATATTGCCGAGGCCCTGTGTGGCGGTGAAGTTGTAGTCGACAAGACTGGTATTGGTTTGTCCGCCCACAAGTTCCAGGTTGGCGGCGGGAAGTCGCCGGGCCGCATCGATGCCGAGTTGGGCCTGTTGCACCTTTAGCCGGCCGTTTTCGAGGCGGGGGTGGCGCAATTGGGCGTTCTCCACGGCGGCTTCGAGGCTGATCGGCGCGGTTTGTGCGCCGGTAGTCAGCGGCGATAACCACATCAAAGCCAATACGGCTGTGGCCACGGCGGCTGCCGGCGGTTTGCGCCATCCGGCGTTGGCGAGATAGTACAGCAGCGGTAGCACGATGAGCGTGAGCAGGGTAGCCGTGATCAGGCCGCCGATAACGACCGTGGCGAGCGGCTTTTGTACTTCGGCGCCGTTGGAGTTGGACAGGGCCATAGGCAAAAAGCCCAACGCGGCTACCGTGGCGGTCATCACTACCGGCCGCAAACGCGCCAGTCCGCCCTGGATGATGATCTCCCGCCAGTCTTCGAGGCCTTCTTCAAAGCGCAACTTGTTGAAATAGCTAATGAGTACGATGCCGTTGAGCACCGCTACGCCGAAGAGAGCGATAAAGCCCACGCCGGCGGAGATACTAAACGGCATATCGCGCAGCCACAGGGCAAAAACGCCGCCTATGGCCGACAGCGGTACCGCAGAAAAGATCATTACGGCGTATTTTAATTTACCAAAAGTAAAATATAACAAGGCAAAAATGAGAAATAGCGCTACGGGCACGGCTATGGAAAGCCTTTGCTGCGCCGCCCGCAGATTTTCAAACTGCCCGCCGTATTGAATAGTATACCCTGGCGGCAAATTGAGCTTTGCATCGAGTGACGTCGAAATGTCGCCTACCAGGCCGGCCACGTCGCGACCGCGCACGTTGACGCCTATGTTGATGCGCCGGCGGGCGCCCTCGCGCGATATCTGCATGGGCCCCTCGGCGTAATGCGCCTGGGCTACTTCGTCGAGGGGAATGGACCGACCATCGGGCAGGTGCACAAACAACTGGTTGAGGTCTAACTTGCTGCGGTAAGGCTCTGCCAGCCGCACCACCAGGTCGAATTTGCGTTCGTTTTCGAAGACCACTCCGGCAGCTTCTCCTGCAAATGCGGTGCGCACCAGGGCGTTGATCTCTTCGATATTGAAGCCGTATTGCGCAATTTTGGCCCGGTTGAACGAGATGAGGAGTTGGGGCAACCCTTCGGTTTGCTCTACTTTGACGTCGCCGGCGCCAGGGATATCCTCTACGAGTAGCGCCGCCTCGTCTGCCAGTTGCTTGAGGGTTTCTACATTTTCGCCAAAGATTTTGATGGCAATATCAGTTTTGGCGCCGGTCATGAGTTCGTTGAACCGCAACTGGATGGGCTGCGTAAATTCAAAAGAAGCCCCGGCTACGTCTTCGAGTTTGGCTTTCATTTTGTCTACCAATTCTTCCCGCGTAGTGGCACTGGTCCATTCTTCTTTTTCCTTTAATACGATCATGATATCGGCGTCTTCGATGGCCATGGGGTCGGTGGGTACTTCGGCAGTGCCGATCTTTGACACCACGTGTTTTACCTCAGGAAAGTTGTCGAGCAGTATTTTTTCGGCTTTGGTGGTAGTGCGCACGCTTTCTGACAGCGAGCTGCCGGGTTGAATGGACAGCTGCATGGCCAGGTCGCCTTCTTCGAGGGTGGGGATAAATTCCGAGCCCATTGATGAAAAGAGCAGAAATGTGCCCACGAGCAAGGCCAAAGCTCCTGCCAGTATGATCCTGGCGTGGCGCAGCGCCCACTCCAGGGTAGGTTTGTACATCCTGCGAAGCGCATTGACGATTTTGTCGGCAAAGGTTTGGTGCGAGCGTATGTTTTTCGACAGCAACAGCGCCGCCATCATGGGTACGTAGGTCAGCGACAGCAGCAAGGCGCCCAGTACGGCAAAGCTGAATGTCATTGCCATGGGCCTGAACATTTTGCCCTCGATGCCGGTAAGCGTCATGATAGGCACAAAAACGACGAGGATGATAAATACCCCGTAGATCGCCGACCGGAAGAGTTGGGCGGTAGAGTCGGTGATGATGTCGTCCATCTCCCCTTGTGTGAGTTTACGACCGATATAGAAAGTGAAAATAGTGTGCAAAACGCCCTCCACGATGATCACTGCGCCGTCTACTACAATACCGAAGTCGATAGCGCCCAGCGACATCAGGTTGGCGGAGACGTCGAATTGGCGCATCAGGATGATGGCAAACAACATAGCCAGTGGGATCACAGAAGCCACAATAAATCCCGCCCGCAGGTCGCCCAGCAGCAATACCAGCACGAATACCACGATGATACCCCCTTCCAGCAGGTTTTTTTGTACGGTGTGAATCGTTTTGCCCACCAACACCGAGCGGTCGAGGTAGGGGTAGATATCGATACCTTCGGGCAGCGATTTTTTTACTTCTTCGATGCGGCGGTGCACATTGGCGAGGGCGTCGGAAGAGTTGGCGCCTTTGAGCATCAGCGTGATACCGCCTACGGCTTCGCCCTGCCCGTCCATGGTCATCGCGCCAAATCGCTTGGGTGCGCCGAATTGCAGTTTGCCTACGTTTTTGATCAACACGGGCACGTTGTTGCGGTTGGCGATCACGATATTGCCGATATCGTCGAGGGTTTTCACCACGCCTTCGGTGCGGATGTAATACGCGTTGTGTTGTTTTTCGATATAACTACCTCCGCTGTTTTGGTTGTTGCGCGACAGCGCCTCAAAAACTTCGGCCAGCGAGAGGTCGTAGCTTTGCAACAGCAGCGGGTCGATGGCTACTTCGTATTGTTTGAGAAAACCGCCGAAGCTGCTGATCTCGACGATACCCGCTGTGCCCGCCAATTGGCGCTTCACGATCCAGTCCTGGATGGTGCGCAGTTCCATGGCGTCGTAGCGATCTTCGAAGCCTGGTTTGACGCGCAGCACATATTGGTAGATCTCTCCCAAACCCGTCGTGATGGGCATGAGTTCGGGTTGCCCCAGGCCTTCGGGGATCTCTCCGGCAGCCAGGCTGATCTGTTCTTTGACAAACTGCCGGGCTTCGAGCACGGGCACGTGGTCTTTGAAAACAATCGTGACCACCGACAGGCCAAAGCGCGAGACTGACCTGATTTCCACCACGTTGGGGATATTGGCCATGGCGACTTCGACGGGGTAGGTTATGAATTGCTCCACTTCCTGCGCGGCAAGCGAAGGCGATACCGTCACTACCTGCACCTGGTTGTTGGTGATGTCGGGCACGGCGTCGATGGGCAGGCTCTTTAAAGCGTATATACCGCCGGCTATTAATGCCAGGGTAAGCAGCCCTATGATGAGTTTGTTCCTTACGGAAAAACGAATGATGGATTCAATCATGTTGAGGGTTGTTGTCGGTTCTCTGTTGTCGGTTCTCGGTTGTCGGTTCTCGGTTCTCGGTTGTCGGTTGTCGGTTCTCGGTTCTCGGTTGTCGGTTGTCTGATAAAGTTTAACAGAGAACAGAGAACAGAGAACGGAGAACGGAGAACAGACAACCTCAAATTACAGAACAGAAATGGGAGGGCGAAACACAGCGGTGGTGGGAAGAATGGAAAGAAATTCCTGTGAGGAGAAGGGGGGTATTTTATAAAAAAAAGAACGTGAAACAGCGGGCGCCGTTTCTTCGGAAATAAAATAATTGAACGCCTGCTCGAAAGACTTCAGCGGCAATTTTTTGTGGCAATCGCCGGCGTCTTTATGGTGGTGTAAATTGGGATTGATAAAGTGTTGAAGAAAAAAAGCGAGGGCGGTTGTTTTATCGTCGGTAGAGTGGTGGTGACGGTAGTGTTCGATCAAATTGGGCAATTTGGTCAACTGGCTAAAATCCATGCCAGGTAAAATACTACCCACCAGGAAATACGCAATTAATATGTAAACGGTTGCACGCACTTTTTGTTAACGCTTCATTTATATGAATAGTTTATCCTATTTCAAAATTATGCAGGTCGAGTTGCAGCCAATCGAGCGTATTGGTGCTAAAGATACGCGATACGGTAGATTCCGGCAAATCCATTTCTTCGATAAAGGCGCCGATTTCTAGATCTCCTAATGGAAAAGGATAATCGGAGCCGAGGCACACCTTGTCTTCGCCGGCGGTCTGGAGTACATAACGCAGCATAAGGGGGTCGTGGGTGATGCAATCTACCCAGAAGCGCCCCAGGTATTCGCGGGGATTGACGGGGTTGTCGACGGCCACCAGGTCGGGGCGGCAATTGAAGCCGTGTTCGATGCGACCGATAGTAGGCAGGAACGAGCCGCCGGCATGGGCGAAACACACGCGAAGCTTGGGAAGTCGCTCCAATACGCCGCCAAAGATCATAGAGCAGACGGCACGAGAGGTTTCTGCGGGCATGCCCACCAGCCAGGGCAGCCAGTATTTTTGCATGTGCTGCTGGCCCATCATATTCCAGGGGTGTACGAATAAAGCTAGTCCCAGGTTTTGGCAGGCTTCGAAAATGGGAAAAAACGCCGGATCGTCGAGGTTTCTGTCGTTGATGTTGGAGCCTATTTGAACACCTACGAGTCCTATTTCGCGACAGCGTTCCAATTCGCGGATAGACAATTCGGTAGATTGCATAGGTAGCGTGCCGAGCCCGATGTATTGTTTAGGATATTCCCGAACCAACTGCGCGATATGGTCGTTGAGAAAACGGGCGATATCCCAGCCGTCGCCGGGTTTGGCCCAATAGGAAAACAATACCGGGATAGTGCAGACAACCTGTACTTGTGTGTGAAATTGGGCGTATTCAGCGATGCGTTCTTCTGTATCCCAGCAATTCGATTTGATTTCGCGAAAAAACTGTGCGCCTTTCATCATACGCGCCCTGCCCGGCATATGGTGTTCAAGGTGAATAAATCCCTCGTATCCAAATTTATCGGCCCACATCGGGAGGTTTTCCGGTATGATATGGGTGTGCATATCGATTTTTAGCATGGCGGCGGTTGTTAGGAGACTGTGCGACTTTGCGACTTTGCGATCCATGTCGGTGGTTGAGCGGAGTCGAAACCGCGACTGTACGACACAAAGATAAGCCTGGATTTCGGAATAAAAAAAATGGAGCGCCGAATGCCTTCAGCGCTCCACTTTTACTTATCAAGAGCCTATTCGGGATTTCCCGATCGCTATTAATACTTGATAGACATCTTGTAGTTGTCGCTATTATCGGCAGCTACATCGTTGATCTCATCTACGCGGATGAGGTAGATTTTGCCGTTGGCCGAAATGGCAAACATATCGCCCACAACCAATGGAAGGGTAACGTCGGTTACCACCACGTTGTCATCGGGGTTGCAGTACAAAGTCGGGAGGTCAGAAGTAATTTCCGATCCCGTATCGTAGGCGGCTGCAATGATTTCCTTAGTGCTGGCATTGTCAAAAGAGAAGTTCTCTACCATTTCCGCGCGTACGCGGCGCATAACGGCGCCATTAACGGTGCCGATTTGCTGACGCCATGCCGGAGGGTTAACGCTGCAGTTGATACCCATGTCGCGGATTTCGGCGCCGGCAGCCTGAGAACCCGTGCCCGTACCTGCGTCGAGGTCGAGTCCGCCGGTACCGGCAGGGCCCGATGCGTTGAACAACACGCCGGAAAGGCTCATTTCAATCGGAGTAGTTGCCGGGGCTTTGGTCGTTACCACCAGCGATACTTCGTCTTGTAGGTTATTTTCGTCGGTCGCTTCAAACGTATAAGTAGTAGCAGCTTCCGTGTCGAGCGAAGCGATCTTAAATTCGTAAGTAGCGCCATCCTGGTCGACGCCGGTAATCAGGAACGGGTTGTTGCTGGTAATAGTGCCGTTGTTGATGTCAAAACGGGCAGTAGCCAATTTGTCGCTGCCTTCATAAATAGTAAACGACTTGAGTTTGCCGTCTCCTTTGTCAACGGTAACTTTTACCTGGAAAAACTCGCCGCGAACGACATCCGCGTCGCCGCTGAGGTAATCGGTTTCAGTAACAAAACGGACATCGGGGCCTAACGAAGGTTCTACGATCGGATCATCTGTACAGCCTGAAGCCAAAATGATCGTGAGTGCAAGCGATAAACCCGCAAATTGAAAAAACCACTTTTGCATGTTGATATGATTTTAAGGTGATTCACATTAAATCCAAAGCTTAAGACGCAACACGACTTGCGAAGTAACTTTTTTTCCAACGATTTCGCATGGAAAATCGCTGCGATATTATAGCTTTTTTAATAGCTATACTTTCATTTAACACTATTATAACGCAAAGACCCTGCCGTAGTGTCTATTCAGGCACAATAAATGCCTGAATATTTCTAAGGGCAGGGTCTTTTTATAGTATAAACGCCTTAACAAATTATTTAGGCGCTTCTGCTACTTTTTTCGGGCGGCCTTTGCCGGCAGCTTTTACCGGTGCGGGTATAGGCTCGGGCAATGCAGTCGGGGTAGTCGATGCTACGGTAGCTACTTTTTTCGGGCGGCCTTTTCCTTTTGCAGCGGTTTTAGCAGCGGGCGCTTTAGTTTCAGCGGCTGCGGTGGCTACTTTTTTTGGACGGCCTTTTCCTTTTGCGGCAGTTTTAGCAACAGGCGCTTTAGTTTCGGCGGTCGCGGTAGCTACTTTTTTTGGGCGGCCTTTTCCTTTTGCGGCGGTTTTAGCAGCGGGCGCTTTAGTTTCGGCGGTCGCGGTAGCTACTTTTTTTGGACGGCCTTTTCCTTTTGCGGCAGTTTTAGCAACAGGCGCT
>Ga0209573_1003315_pt1 | contig 17977 bp, 23 predicted proteins | sample TNRBio252014_DNA_FD_185870 | JGI IMG/M metagenome (GOLD analysis project Ga0209573, IMG submission 185870) | Wastewater treatment Type I Accumulibacter community from EBPR Bioreactor in Madison, WI, USA - TNR Reactor_6/25/2014_ DNA (SPAdes)... | ecosystem: Engineered > Bioreactor > EBPR >...
CGGCTGCGGACAGGATCGAACGACGGGACATGCAGTCTCCTTCTTGAAAACGTAGGTTTGTGACAAGCCTGCCCGGCCATTCTGCGCTGTCGTTTTCAGAAGACGATTGCACCAATTAACTGGACGTAACGTCCGGAGTGCAGTCAGCTCCTGATAGCCAAATATCAGAAGTCATCTTCACCAATCTCGACTATGCTCAATACTCGTGTGCACCAAAGCGAGGTGTGAGCATGCCGTCAGACACATCATTGATTGCCGAGCAAGGCGTGGCCACCCTGCCCGATGCGGCATGGGCGCAGGCCCGGCAACGGGCGGAATTCATCGGGCCGCTGGCAGCCCTTGATGTGGTCGGGCATGAAGCCGCCGATGCCGCTGCTCACGCGCTTAGCCTGTCCAGGCGGCAGGTGTATGTCCTGATCCGCCGTGCCCGGCAAGGCTCGGGGCTTGTGACTGACTTGGCTCGCAGCCAATCCGGCGGCGGAAAAGGCAAGGGACGCTTGCCGGAATCGGTCGAGCGCATCATCCGCGAGTTGCTGCAAAAGCGCTTCCTGACCAAGCAGAAGCGTAGCTTGGCGGCGTTCCACCGCGAGGTCGCGCAGGCTTGTAAAGCACAAAAGCTACGGGTGCCAGCGCGCAACACTGTGGCCCTGCGGATCGCCGGCCTCGATCCGCTCAAGGCCGCTCGCCGCCGGGAAGGTCAGGATGCGTCACGCAGCCTGCAAGGTGTCGGTGGTGAGCCCCCCGCCATGACCGCGCCACTGGAACAAGTGCAGATCGATCACACAGTCATCGACCTGATCGTGGTGGACGAGCGCGACCGGCAACCGATTCGCCGGCCGTACCTCACCCTCGCCATCGACGTGTTCACCCGCTGCGTGCTCGGCATGGTGGTCACATTGGAAGCGCCGTCATCCGTTTCGGTCGGCCTGTGCCTTGTGCATGTTGCCTGCGACAAGCGTCCCTGGCTGGAGGGTCTGAATATAGAAATGGATTGGCCGATGAGCGGCAAGCCCAGGCTGCTCTACCTGGACAACGCGGCCGAGTTCAAAAGTGAGGCGCTGCGCCGTGGCTGCGAACAGCACGGCATCCGGTTGGACTATCGTCCCCCAGGGCAGCCGCACTATGGCGGCATCGTGGAACGGATCATCGGCACGGCGATGCAGATGATCCACGATGAATTGCCAGGGACGACCTTCTCCAACCCTGACCAGCGCGGGGACTACGATTCCGAAAACAAGGCCGCTCTGACATTGCATGAGCTGGAGCGCTGGCTCACGTTGGCGGTGGGCACCTATCACGGCTCTGTGCACAACGGCCTGCTTCAGCCGCCGGCGGCGCGCTGGGCCGAGGCGGTGGGGCTTGTCGGTGTACCGGCTGTCGTCACCCGCGCTACGGCTTTCCTGGTCGATTTCCTGCCCATCATTCGCCGCACCCTGACCCGCACCGGCTTCGTCCTCGACCACATCCACTATTACGCCGATGCGCTCAAACCGTGGATCGCGCGGCGCGAGCGCTGGCCGGCCTTCCTGATTCGGCGCGACCCGCGTGACATCAGCCGTATCTGGGTGCTGGAACCGGAGGGGCAGCATTATCTGGAAATCCCCTACCGTACCTTGTCGCACCCGGCAGTCACCCTCTGGGAACAACGGCAGGCGCTGGCGAAATTGCGGCAGCAAGGGCGCGAACAGGTGGATGAATCGGCGCTGTTCCGCATGATCGGGCAGATGCGCGAGATCGTGACCAGCGCACAGAAAGCCACGCGCAAGGCGCGGCGTGATGCGGATCGCCGCCAGCACCTCAAGGTGTCGGTTCCGCCGGACAAGCCGACTCCACCGGAAACGGACGTTGCCGACCCGCAGGCAGATAACCTGACACCGGCCAAACCGTTCGACCAGATCGAGGAATGGTAGCCGTGGACGAATATCCCATCATCGACCTGTCCCACCTCCTGCCGGCAGCGCAGGGGCTGGCTCGGCTGCCGGCGGACGAGCGCATCCAGCGCTTTCGCGCCGACCGCTGGATTGGCTATCCACGCGCAATCGAGGCATTGAACCGGCTGGAAACCCTGTATGCGTGGCCGAATAAGCAACGCATGCCCAACTTGCTGCTGGTCGGCCCAACCAACAACGGCAAGTCGATGATCGTCGAGAAATTCCGGCGCACACATCCGGCCAGTGCTGATGCCGACCAGGAGCACATCCCGGTGCTGGTCGTGCAGATGCCGTCCGAGCCGTCGGTGATCCGCTTCTACGTCGCACTGCTCGCCGCGATGGGCGCGCCACTGCGCCCGCGCCCACGGCTGCCGGAAATGGAGCAACTGGCGCTGGCCTTGCTGCGCAAGGTCGGCGTGCGCATGCTGGTGATCGACGAGCTGCACAACGTCCTGGCCGGCAACAGCGTCAACCGCCGGGAATTCCTCAACCTGCTGCGCTTCCTCGGCAACGAACTACGTATCCCGCTGGTCGGGGTCGGCACGCGCGACGCCTACCTCGCCATTCGCTCGGATGACCAGTTGGAAAATCGGTTCGAGCCGATGATGCTGCCGGTGTGGGAGGCCAACGACGATTGCTGCTCACTGCTCGCCAGCTTCGCCGCTTCGCTTCCACTGCGGCGCCCCTCGTCGATTGCCACGCTGGACATGGCCCGCTACCTGCTCACACGCAGCGAAGGCACCATCGGCGAACTGACGCACTTGCTGATGGCGGCAGCCCTCGCCGCCGTGGAGAGCGGCGAGGAAGCGATCAACCATCGCACGCTGAGCATGGCCGATTACACCGGCCCCAGCGAGCGGCGTCGGCAGTTCGAGCAGGAACTGATGTGAAATCGGCTCCACGCTGGCCGCTGCATCCAGCTCCCAGAGAAGGCGAAGCCCTGTCCTCATGGCTCAATCGCGTCGCCGCCTGCTATCAGATGGATATGCTCGACCTGCTGGAACACGATCTCGGGCACGGCCAGGCCGATGATCTGGACACCGCACCACCACTGGCGCTGCTGACGATGCTCTCCCAGCGAAGCGGCATCGAGCTGGACCGGCTGCGCGGCATGAGCGTCGCCGGCTGGGTGCCGTGGCTGCTGGACAGCCTCGACGACCGTGCTCCGGCCGCCCTGGAAACCTATGCGTTCCAGTTCTCGGTATTGCTGCCGAAGCGCAAGCGCAAGACGAGATCGATCACGAGCTGGCGCGCGTGGCTGCCCGGCCGGTCAATCCATCGGGCCTGCCCGCTCTGTCTGAATAACCCAACGGATCAAGCTGTGTTACTCGCCTGGAAGCTGCCCCTGATGCTGAGCTGTCCGCTGCATGGCTGCTGGCTGGAATCCTATTGGGGCGTACCGGGGCGTTTTCTCGGCTGGGAGAACGCCGACGCTTCGCCGCGCCCAGCCAACGACGCCATCGCGACGATGGACCGGCGTACCTGGCAGGCGCTGACGCTGGGGTATGTGGAATTGCCGCGTCGACGCATCCATGCCGGCCTCTGGTTTCGGTTGCTGCGCACCCTGCTTGATGAGCTGAATACCCCGCTCTCGCATTGCGGGACTTGCGCCGGCAGTATTCGCTATATCTGGGAGCGCTGCGGCCATCCGCTACGCGCCGGGCAAAGTCTTTGGCATCCCTACGAGATTCTGGACCCGACGATACAGTTGCAGATGCTGGAGGCGGCGGCCATCGCCATCGACCTGATCGAATCGAAGGTGCTGAGTCCGCGCGGGGAACAGGCTGTGCTGTTCCTGCCAGAGCCGTTGACCGGGTTCACCAATGGCCTGCCAGCGGTTGTGCAGAAAACCGAGCCGATCAATCATTGGCAGCAAGCCGTCAAAGCAATCGGCGATGCCATTGTCGAGGCGCGACACAACCCCGAAACCGCCCGCTCACTGTTCGCGCTCGCATCCTATGGACGGCATGACCCCGAGTCGCTGGAGCGCTTGCGCGTCACGTTTGTAAAGGAGGGCATCCCTCCAGAATTTCTGTCACATTATATGCCTGACGGACCCTTTGCATGCCTTAGACAGAATGACGGGTTAAGTGACAATTTTTGACGGCCATAACTTTCTGGATCACACTGTCACATAATCGAACGTATATTTGACAAGTGCGACATGCTGATTGGCTACATGCGGGTATCGAAAGCGGACGGCTCCCAGGCGACTGACTTGCAGCGCGATGCGCTGGTTGCCGCCGGAGTCGATCCGGTACATTTTTATGAAGACCAAGCATCAGGCAAGCGCGAGGACCGGCCAGGCTTGGTGAGCTGCCTGAAGGCGCTCCGACCAGGCGACACGCTGGTGGTGTGGAAACTGGACCGGCTCGGGCGTGACTTGCGCCACCTCATCAACACAGTGCACGACCTTACCGCACGCGGCATTGGCCTCAAGGTATTGACCGGCCACGGCGCGGCCATCGACACCACGACGGCCGCCGGCAAGCTGGTTTTCGGCATCTTTGCGGCGTTGGCAGAGTTCGAGCGCGAGTTGATCGCCGAGCGCACCATTGCAGGCTTGGCGTCGGCACGGGCGCGCGGTCGAAAAGGCGGCCGGCCGTTCAAAATGACCGCCGCCAAACTGCGTCTGGCGATGGCTGCGATGGGGCAGCCGGAAACCAAGGTCGGCGATCTATGTCGGGAACTCGGCATCACCCGGCAGACTCTGTACCGGCATATTTCACCCAAGGGGGACTTGCGCCCCGATGGAGCGAAGTTGCTGTCGCGAACCTAGCCATCATCATCCACAAGAAATCATAAGGCCGACCAGCTATGGAACTCATAGCGAGAGATGGTGGTTCAAGGCGGCACAAGCTTTGCGGACGGTGTCTGCGAGAACGCCCTGCAGGGGGTGCGGAGCTGCGATGTCCGGAAGAAGCATATTCACCTGGTAACCGATGGCAACGCTAAGCGGCCGCACTACTAGGTCCGGTCCGCTGAGTTCCAGTGCGGTGAACGGGTTTACGATGGCAACACCCAGGCCCTGACGCACCATGGCGCAGACAGCCACTGCGCTCGTGGTTTCAAACAGGGTTGCGCGATGTACTTTAGCGTCCTCGAACATCGCATCAATGGCGGTTCGATACGGGTCGCCAACCGCGAGACTGATGAAGCGCTCGCCTGTAAATTCGAGTGGTTGCAGTCGCGCCTTGCGGCACAGGCTGTGATCACGTGGCAAAACAGCCACTTCATTGACTTTCAGTAAGGGCTGCAAGGCAACTCCCTGAATCGCCCCGGTAATTGAGGAGGCTCCATTTCTTGAGAGAATGGAGCCATGAGCAAGACGAACAAATATTCCCCGGAAGTCAGAGAGCGTGCCGTACGACTGGTGCAGGAGGCGCGCAAGGATCGGCCATCGCTATGGGCAGCCGTCGAGTCGATAGCGCCGATGATTGGATGTTCAACGGTCACGTTGCACGAGTGGGTCAAGAAACACGAAGTCGATACTGGCGTACGTGATGGCATACCGACGGCCGAGCGTGAGCGCATCAAGGCGCTGGAACGCGAGGTCAAGGAACTGCGCCAGGCCAACGAGATTCTGCGGTTGGCCAGTGCGTTTTTCGCACAGGCGGAGCTCGACCGCCTCAAGAAGAAGTGAGGTCGTTCATCGATCAGCAGCGTGAGCGTTTCGGGGTCGAGCCGATCTGCAAGTTGTTGCAGGTCGCCCCATCCGCCTACTGGCGCCATGCCGCCCGTCAGAGAGATCCTTCGTTACGCAGCGCTCGCGCCCGGCGTGATGCCTTCCTGATGCCGCACATTCAGCGCGTCTGGCAGGCTAACTTTCAAGTGTATGGCGCCGACAAGGTCTGGCGTCAATTGCAGCGAGAAGGCATTCAGGTGGCACGCTGTACCGTCGAGCGCCTGATGCGCCAGCTGGGTCTGCGCGGCGTGCGGCGCGGCAAGGTGGTGCGAACCACGTTCGCTGACACGACGGCACCGTGCCCGCTGGATAGGGTCAATCGGCAGTTCAAGGCAGATCGGCCGAATCAGCTCTGGGTCTCGGATTTCACTTACGTTTCCACTTGGGCTGGCTTTGTCTATGTCGCCTTCGTCATCGACGTTTTTGCCCGCCGCATCGTTGGCTGGCGTGTCAGTCGCTCAATGCGTACCGACTTCGTGCTGGATGCCCTGGAGCAGGCGCTCTATGCTCGCCAGCCCGAGCGGGATGCCAGCTTGATTCATCATTCGGATCGCGGGTCGCAGTACGTCTCCATCCGCTACACCGAGCGACTGGCCGAGGCTGGGATCGAGCCTTCTGTCGGCAGCAGGGGCGACAGCTATGACAACGCTCTAGCCGAAACCATCAACGGTTTGTACAAGGCTGAACTGATTCACCGCCGGGCGCCCTGGAAAACGGTCGAATCCCTGGAGCTCGCCACCCTCGAATGGGTGACCTGGTTCAACCATCAGCGACTCCTTGAGCCCATCGGCTACATCCCACCTGCCGAGGCTGAGGATCGGTATTATCTGCAACTCGTCCAACAGGCCGAACCCGCCTGTACTTAAACCACGGAGCCTCTGCGAAACCCGGGGCGATTCACCCGCAGGTGCCTCTTGGGTCTCACTCAGTCCCAGGTCAAAACGCTGTTCACTCATGGCTTGCTCCAGCCAGGGCGACTCTAAGGGATGCACGCTGACCCCTAGTTCAGGATGTGCCTGTGAGAGATATACCAGTGCGCGGGGTACCAAGGCATGGGCCAATGCCGGCAAACACGCAATGCGCAAGCGACCTGTCGATTGCGTGCGCAATTCGCTGGCGCGCGCTGCGATCTGTTCCAAGCCTATAAACGAGCGTTCTACTTCCTGCATCAGCGCAAGTGCCCGCACGGTAGGTCGTAATCGGCCCCGCACCCGGTCAAAAAGGTTAAACCCCAGTAACTGCTCCAGACGACCCAGCTCGCGACTCAAAGTGGGCTGGCTTGACGCGCACGCGTCAGCCGCACGCCCCAGGTTGCCGTGCAGCATGATGGCGCGAAACATTGTCAGCTGGCGATGAGTTAAATTCATATCAATATTGGATAGATGCCAGACAAGAATAGCATTGATTGAATTGACCATGAAGGGGATCATCCATCCATGAACCCTTTTACTCCCGCTACCATCGCTCCTTTGGCCCAGCAGTTCGGTACCCCGCTGTGGATCTATGATGCCGACACCATTACGCGCCAGATTGCCGCTCTGCGGTTGTTTGACGTAGTGCGTTTCGCTCAGAAAGCCAACTCCAATACACACATCCTTCGCCTCATGAAACGACAGGGCGCAGTAGTGGACTCGGTGTCTTTGGGTGAAATCGAACGCGCGTTGGCTGGTGGTTTTACGCCGGGCTTGCACAACGGGCACGCAGACATCGTGTTCACGGCCGATCTGCTGGACCGCGCTACGCTTGCGCGCGTGGTGGAACTCAATATTCCCGTGAACTGTGGCTCCATGGACATGCTGGACCAATTGGGTGCGGTCAACCCAGGGCACCCGGTGTGGCTACGCATCAACCCAGGTTTCGGGCATGGCCATTCCAAGAAAACAAATACCGGTGGCGAGCATAGCAAGCATGGCATCTGGCATGGCGACCTGGTACGCGCCTGCGAAAAGATCAAGTCCAACGGCCTGGCCTTGCAGGGCCTGCACATGCACATCGGCTCAGGCGTGGACTACGCGCACTTGCAGGAAGTGTGCGGTGCCATGCTGAAGCTGGTAGAGGTAGTGAATACGCAGGGTTTGGACCTGCACGCCATCTCCGCGGGCGGCGGTCTGTCCGTTCCCTACCAGGCCGGTGAACCCACGATTGATACGGCGCACTACTTTTCATTATGGGATGCAGCGCGCCATGCCGTGGAACGGCTGCTGGAGCACCCAGTGAAACTGGAAATAGAACCGGGCCGTTATTTAATGGCGGAGTCCGGCGTGCTGGTCACCGAGGTACGCGCCACGAAGCAACAGGGCGCCAACCATTTTGTGATGGTGGACGCCGGCTTCAGTGATCTGGCTCGCCCGGCCCTATACGGCGCCTACCACGGCATGGAGTTGATCCACTCTGATGGCACAGCGGTTAATGGCCTGCAGTTTGACACGGTGGTTGCCGGACCTCTGTGCGAGTCGGGAGATGTGTTTACGCAGGGAGAAGGTGGCGTGGTGTTGCACCGGTCCTTGCCGCAGGCGCAGGTGGGAGATCTTCTGGTGTTGCACGACACCGGTGCGTATGGCGCCTCCATGTCATCGAACTACAACGCGCGCCCGCTGATTGCCGAAGTGCTGATGGAAAATGGTGAGCCCCGGCTTATTCGACGAAGGCAGACGGTGGCTGAGCTGCTCGTGCTGGAGGCGGTGTAAGGCAGCACACAATGGCCTTGGCAACGTAACCTGAGGCGGCGGTAGAACGTTTTGACTGATTGCGACATGGTTCTTGGCGCCATCTTCACATGCGGCATTGTTAGTGCAGCCCACTTCTAAACTTACGTGCAGTCGTCTTCTGAAAACGACAAACGTGACACGCGAAATCAAGGCGTTGCAATTCTCGAAAATAGTTCTTGAAATGTTATTCTCGATCCCTTAGCATCGCAATGAGTTTCGATAAGAAAGGATGCCCCATGCGACCGTCCGTTGTGCTTGACATGAAGCGAAATGCAGTGCGCGAAGCGGTGAACCGCTTTCGTACGGCGAACCCGCGCGTCTTCGGTTCGGTGCTGCATGGCACTGACCGGGATGGCAGTGACCTTGATCTCTTGGTCGATGCACTGCCTGGTGCCACGTTATTGGACTTAGGCGGTCTGCAAGACGATCTGGAATCGCTGCTCGGCATTCAGGTTGATTTGCTGACACCAGGCGACTTGTCGCCGAAGTTCCGTGCCAAGGTGCTCGCGGAGGCGCAGCCGGTATGAATGAGAACCGCCTGCCTGATTACCTCGATCACATACAGCAGGCAGCAACCGATGTGTGCAGCTTCGTGGAAGGGTTGGCCAAAGACGACTTTCTGACCGACAAACGCACCCAGCAGGCTGTCATTCTGAGCCTTATTATCATTGGCGAGGCCGCAACGAAAGTGATGGAGGGCTATGCCGCGTTCACTCAGGCGCACCCCGAGGTGCCTTGGCGCAACATGCGTGGCATGCGCAACCGAATGGCCCACGGCTATTTCGACATCGACCTCAATGTGGTGTGGGAGACAGCACAAGAATGGCTACCGGAGTTGCTAAAGCAGCTACCTGCTGTGCGCCAAGACGCCGACGATGAAGACCGCGATAGCTCTGAACGAAGCAAGCTATGTTGATTGGCTACGCTCGTGTTTCTACGCTGGATCAGAACCTCGAATTACAGCGGGAGGCCCTGACCAAAGCCGGGTGCCAGAAAGTCTTTGAGGACAAGGTGAGTGGTACACGGGCTGACCGCCCTGGCTTGGGAAAAGCACAGGAAATGCTGCGCGAGGGAGATACCTTGGTTGTCTGGAAGCTGGATCGTTTAGGGCGCAGCGTCAAGCAACTAGTCGATCTGGTCGGCGAATTTCACAAGCAAGGCATCCAGTTCAAGAGCCTGACAGACGCCATTGACACCGGCACGCCATCTGGCCGGTTCTTCTTTCACGTCATGGCCAGCCTTGCCGAAATGGAACGCGAACTGATCGTCGAGCGTACCCGCGCCGGGCTAGATGTCGCTCGTCAGCTTGGGCGCAAAGGCGGTCGCAAGCCCAAGATGACCGATAGCAAGATTGAGTCAGCCAAAAAACTGCTGGCCAGCGGCGTGCCACCCAAGGATGTGGCAAAAAATCTTGGCGTGTCCGTTCCTACGCTTTACCGCTGGGTACCAGCTTCAACCCAAGTGTGAACCATGCGCACGGAGCCAGACGCGTTTGATCAGCCAGACACGGCCGCCAGTGAGTTGGCGAGGTTGTTCACCTTTTCCAAGTAGGCGATAGATGAAGTGTCGTCTGGTCGCAGACGCTTGGCCGCATCAAGCGTTGCACTGAGGTCGGCAATAAAATTCCGCTTCTCATCTGGGTTGGCGACGCTTTGCATCTGTGCGTTGAGTTGATCGGCATAGGGGGCGGTCAGATCGAGGCGCTGCTCGCCAGTGATGACGCCTGCGTCGTAGAGCTTGTTCGTCAGCGCCTTGAGTTCATTTTTTGAGATATTGCTCAGGTCTTGTCCCGCCATGATTTCGGTGGCGCGGGTCGCTCTCTCACCGGAGTAAACATCACTTGTTCCTGGGGCCGCAGCGGCTGAGGTTGCCGGAGTCGATACCTTGCTCGACGGCGTGTACGAGGCGGCGTTTTGTGTGGGCTGAAATCCTTGAATTTTCATGTGCGCTCCCTAAAGGCGTTGATGAATGCGCAACACCTCCAACTGCACGTTGCGCATCACGAAATCTACACCAAAAAAACCGTGCTGTTCATCGGAAAAAACAGACAAAGAAGCTGCATTGCAAACTTTGAGGCAACGCTTTCCATGCGTTCGTCCAATGCCTCGACGAGGCGGCATCAATGCACGCTTAGCGTACGATTTTTTCCGTTTTCTGAAGCGACCCCAACAAAGCTCGTTTTTTTGACGACGCGACCGCTGATGCGGCATGGAACGACGCTGCAGACATGGGCAAGCGCGTTTCGGCAAGCTAGATCGTCTTTGGCGACAACAGCTTGTTGCTACGTGATCCGCTGGCCTGCACGGTGACGGCCGTCGAGGCATCGGCAGCCGCTGAAAAGCTGAAAGCCAAGCGTTCTATGTTCTCTTTCTGGAAGTAACACTCCAGTCCCGGCCCGGCTCTCCTATCCAAGGGAGGCCGGACCATTTCATCTGATTCAAACCCTGCGGGTACGCTAGCCCGCAAGGGTGTCAATCAGCGTCCAATAGTTTCCAGGTGTCAGCGTCCAAATCTTTCCAGTTGCTCAGGTTAATTTGACGGATTTTTTCCGCTGTTTGAAGCGGAAGGAATCGTTGCCGGTTTCGAGGATTTCGCAGTGATGGGTGATACGGTCGAGCAAGGCGGTTGTCATTTTTGGATCGCCGAACACGGTGACCCATTCTGCGAATGACAGGTTGGTCGTAATGATCAACGAGGTCTTTTCATAGAGCTGGCTGATCAGGTGAAACAGCAGCGCACCGCCCGATACCGGGAACGGCAAATAGCCCAGCTCATCAAGAATTACCGCATCGAACAGCACCAGTTGCTTGGCCAGATTTCCTGTCTTGCCCTGCTGCTTCTCCCGCTCCAGTTGATTCACCAGATCTACCGCGTTGAAGAAGCGTACGCGCTTCCCTTGATGGATGGCAGCAACCCCCAAGGCCGTCGCCAGATGGGTCTTCCCCGTCCCCGTGCCACCCACCAGAATCAAGTTGTGGGCGCTCTCCATGAAGGCGCCGGTCGCCAGTTGCTCAATCTGCGCCTGCGGCAGCGGCGTTTCCGTCCAGTCGATCCCGGTGAGGTCTCGGTGGATTGGGAAACGGGCTGCCTTCATCTGGTAGCGCAGGCTGCGCACTTGTCGATCCGTCTGTTCGGCATCAATCAGCCGGTCGAGCCAGGCTTCCGGCTGCATCGGCTGACGTGGCCCCTCAGCCAACAGTTCTGACCACGCCGTGGCCATGCCATAGAGGCGCAAGGATTTCAGTTGGGCCAGCCGATCAATGGACATACTGGCCTCCGCGTAGATGGTCATAACGGCTGCAATCGGCCAGCGGCTCGACCTGCAAACGTAATTGCTCCGGCAAACTGAGTTCGGCAGGGCGAGGCGGCGCGGTCAGCCGGCGCAGTTCGTTCATCGCCACCGCCGCCGTAATCACGCCGCCGTCCAGCGTCAGTTCACATGCCACTTGCAGGACTTCCAAACCGACCTCACGAGCGGCCAGCAGCAGTTCAACGAAGGCCCGGTCACCCTTCGGTTGCTTGAGCACACGATCTCGAACCAACTGAATCGGCACCGGCAATTCCCACTCGACAAACGGCGCCCCGTTACGCAGCGATCCCGGCTTCTTCTCCAGTACCGGCAGGTAGTGCCAGGGATCGCAGATCAGTTGATCTCGCCCAAATCGCCGTTCATGGTCGGCAATGACCTTGCTCTCAGCGACGATCCGTACTTTCTCGGCGTATAAACGCACCGACACCACCTTGCCGGCAAAGTCAGCCGGCACGCTGTAGCGATTTCGTTCGACACGGACCAGGCAGGTGCTGGAAACGCGCATCATCTGCTCGACGTAACCGTCAAAGGGGCTGCTGATGGCCCGCAGGCTCGGGCCTTCCTGAAGAAAGCAGTCAGCAATGGTGCGCATCGCTTCAGCCGGATGCTTGCGCTGCGCCAATTCCCGGCAGCGACTGGCCAGCCAGTCGTTCAGCGCCGCAAAGCTCTTGAAGCGGGCCTTGGGCGTGAACAGCCATTCCCGCACGTTGCCAACCTGATTCTCGATTTGCCCTTTCTCCCAGCCAGAAGCCGGCGTGCAGGCAACGGGTTCGAACAGGTAGTGGTTCGCCAAGGCCATGAAGCGGCGATTGAAGTGACGATCCTTGCCGACCAGAATGGTGTCCACCACCGTCTTCAGATTGTCGTAGATCATCCGTTTTGGCACGCCACCCAAGAAGGCAAAGGCCCGGCTGTGGGCATCGAGCACCATCTCCTGCGTTTCGCAGGGGTAGGCGACGACAAACATCTGCCGGCTGTAGGCCAGCCGGAAGTGGGCGACCTTGATCGTCAGTGCCACGCCACCAATCTCAACGTGTTCCTGACTCCAGTCAAACTGGCACGCATCGCCAGGGGCAAAGACCAAGGGCACAAAGGCTTCCTTGATCGTCGGCCGGGTTTGTGCCGACTTCCACTGCTTCACAAAGCGCTGCACGCTGTCGTAGGCGCCACGGTAGCCTTCGGCCTGCAAGCCTTCAAAGAGCCGCTGTGCAGTGCGTCGTTGCGCCTTGGGAAGGTGGCGCTCAGTAGTCAGCCAGCTTTCCAGTACAGACCGGAAAGCACCCAGCTTCGGCGACGGTTGGTGCTCACGAAGATAGACCGCTTCGCTCTCGGTTTGCAGGTGCTTGCGCACCGTCGGACGGGATAGTTTCAGGTCACGCGCAATCGCGCTGATGCTCTCGCCGCTGACCAAATGACGACGCCGGATTTCGGCTATGACTTCCATGGATAACACCCCAGATTCCCCGGCAAAAACGCCGGTAGGTTACACAACCCAGGGTGGTAACTTTTGGACGCTGATCACCCCGGAAATCTGGAAAGTTTTGCACGCTGTTTTACAGCAAGGGTATGGCTCCGCGTATTTCTTTCTCACAAGGAGCTACAAATGGAACATTTCAACTTTCTTCCGCAATCTTCGTCCGTTGAAGGTCTGCTGAATTCATGCATGGCTGCTTTGCAGTACGTGCCAGAACCAGAAAAATCCGTCCTCGCAAAAGCTATGCGCGAGTTCGAGAATTTCGGCTCTCCTGCGCTTTGGTCTCCCTCGGATGTTGATGCTGGTGAAGAGTACGGCCTGACAGAAGGGGAAAAACGCGAAGCAATCGGACGGTTTATCGAAAACTACGAATGCAAGGAATCTGACTGGATGGCCATTGACGGGCATGCTCGTGATGTTCTGGCTGAACGTCGTATTCACATTCGCGTTGAGTATGACCCGCTCTACACAGGTGGCGACTACGAAGGCGTTGGTCAGGTTGTTTTCATTCCTTTATCGCTTATCGAGGAACTTGCAAACCAAGACCAAGATGGCGATGACGGCGTGGAATTGGCGTTCACGAAGCAAACCACAATGGACTGCATGCACATCATCAGTTACACACTGGATGAGCATTACAACCAGGACGGTGAGCTTGTTGAAAGCTGACCTTGCGTCGCGTACAAAATTTGATACACTGGCGTAAGAGAGGCGTATGAGCGAGAAACCGATTGACTGGCGAGGGTCTTCGCTGCGAGACATCAAGGATGACGACATCTTCACACCTAATGCTCGCAAGGAAGCCGGGCACCAACTCAGTCGGGTTCAGGCAGGACTTGAACCCGACGACTGGAAGCCGTTCGATGTGGTTGGCGCGGGAACGAAAGAAATCCGCATCAATCTCGACGATGGTTGGTTCCGCGTGATGTACGTTGCCAAGTTTCCGGAAGCGGTTTATGTGTTGCACTGCTTCAAGAAGAAGACGACCTCGACCAGCAAACACGACAAGGATATTACGGCTACGCGCTACAAGGCCGTTATCCAGGAAAGGAGTAAGAAATGAGCATCGAGACCAAATCCATGCACATTACCCCTGTCGGCGGCAACGTGTTCGCAGACTTGGGGTTTGAACCGGAAGAAGCAGCAGCGCTGAAGGCTGAATCGCAACGAATCATCTCCGAAAAGCTGGCCATCAAGGACTCCTTGATGACCGAACTGGCGGGATGGATTGAAGCGAAGAAGCTCAAGCAGGCTGAAGCGGCGGAAATCCTCGGTGTAACACGTCCGCGTGTTTCCGACGTAATCAACAAGAAGACCATTAAATTCACCATTGATGCACTGGTGGACATGCTGGCAAGGACAGGCAAGCACGTTCAGTTGTCTGTTCAGTAATTCTCACCAACCCCCGCGCAGGCTGCCGGGGGGGGGTCACGTCAACGAATACTGAACAAAAACCGGGGCTTCGGATTTTCCAGTGGACAGCGCGACTGAGAAACCGTGTCCCGACAAAATCACCTTCGGTGGAGGGGCGGTGTTACGTGCCGGTGTGCAACATATCCAGCCATAGTTGAACGTCGGCATCTTGCCCGGTATGGTGGCTGTTCGTTCATTCGATTGATTCAGCCGGTCGATGGCTTGATTTCGCGGTACGAACAGGCTGGCTTCAAAGTTGCAACCGACAAGATTCATCGCATAGACTGCGAGAAACCCCTGAAAAGGAGCTAAACATGGCAGCAGTCTTGGAAAGAACAGCCCCTCCGCAAGCCACTGCGTTTGTGCGGGATGCTGTTGCTCGTATGCAAGCCGCTCCGCGCTTCTTCAGTCAGGAAGAGTGGAATGCACTTGCGTCATATGAAGGCCCTGTTGTTTCTGGCGACCCTGAAGGTCGTATCCCGGAAAACTTGGAAGCGGACGACAACGAGTAAATACTCTACGCAATCTCAAACCCCCGTGCAGAAATGCCGGGGGTTTTTTTACGTCTACGAATACTGAACAAAAACCCTGAATGCAGCGCCACGTGCAAGAGACGCATTTGCAATGAGCCTTTATCGCACCACCCGCAACGACTGCGACGCTTTGCGGCGGAAGAGGCCGAAGAACCGTGCCAGCCAGTTGCCTTGTACGCTTCGCCCGCCCGGCAGCTTCCCGCCTTCCACGGCAGCCAAGTGACCATGCTGCACAGGCCCATCGGCGAGTCGCTTCAACTTCCGTTCAATGATTTCGCTTTCCCACATGATTTAATCTCCTTATGTAACCCCTTTTATCAGAGTCATCCGACTCTGCAAGGGGGCATTCGAAGGCCCAAAGTAAATTTCTCCCCACGAGGCGCCTCGTTTAGACCAGCGACGGGTGTTCTCCCAGCCGAAAAAATAGCGCCCTCTGGGTCGGGCATCCGTTGGCTGCCCAATATCTCGCTACGGATAGGATGGGCACACATGGGTCACTGGATCAAACTGGGCTTGAAATGGGGCACGCTGGCCATGCTGGCTTATGTCTTGCTCGTTCATGTTCGTCCCGTTTATTGGGACGCCTGGAAAGCCAAAAAGGCCGCTGATCGCATCGCAGCCACCAGTGCTGGCAAGATGAACACGGAAGTGCGTGATGCCTTCCTGGAAGCCGTCAAAGCGGCAGGCCTCAAAACCATCACCGCCTCTGAGATTTCCGTTTCACGCAACGGGCAGGGATGGGATGTGGAGGTGGAATACCAGGTCAGCCGCAAGCTGGGCGACAAGGTTGATCTGATCTTTGATTTCTCCATCTCCTCCGATCGCGCCGGACTATGGGCTTCAAACAACCAAAGCTGAAGGTAGGCATGGACAGCGTTCATCAAGACGCGAAAGGGATGGATAGCAGCCTTTTCCGTTGAACACGGGATCTCGATCCAGACACCTAGTAGGGGTCGTCTCAGAAAACGGAGAATAAAGCACGTTAAGCCGATGGCATTGGTCGCAGCGGTCTGAACTTACCTGCGCCGATCTTGGCGAACCTGGTCGCGATCGCCTCATCCTTCGACCACGACGGCACGAGGCCCCAGCGCAGGCGGTGGATCACCCGCTCGCCGTTCGACCGCTGGCGCACCACCGGCAGCCACTGCAGCGGCGCCGCATTCCAGCGCGGCTCGAACTCGAACCCTTCGGGCACCGCGTCGAAGGCCTCGCGCAGGCGCGAGACCGGACCGTAAAGCGCATAGCGTCCGCACATTGCCGTTTTCCTCCAGATCGGGGCAGAACGAGCAGTCGTGTCACCAGCCGCCACCTCGGATCAACTGCCGATCGCGCCAGCTGACGAAACGGGAAAAATCGTACGCTAAGCCTCGGCATAGATCGCCCCCCCCAAGCCGGCCGCATTGGGTGAAAATAAGACTGTATTTTTTTACAGTCCAGCCATGCACGTTAGAGTCGTCGAGCTGATGGTGGCCGGGGTTCGCCGCCCGCGCGAGGAGTGCCTGGCCGACCCCGGCACGATCGGCACCCTGAGCATCGGCGACATTCCGATCGGAACCGCCGAGAAGCGGCCGCTGCACGCGGCGCAGCTCTGGGAGCGCTGGGGCACCTCGGCCAGGCGCGGCCTGCTGCCGCCGTTGTTCGACGTCCAGGTGCTGCGGATCACACCGCGCGGGCTGCTGCTGCGGGGGTTCCAGGTGGACACCTCGAACCGACCGAACACGGCGCAGCACGCGCAGGAATGGTGGGCCGTGCCGATCGAAAAGCCGGGGGCGGCTTAGCGTGCTTTATTTTCCGTTTTCTGAGACGACCCCTTGCAGCGTGACCACCTTGCGGCCGGCGTCGCGACCGGTGGCGATGCGGTAGGTGATCGAACTCATCCGCAGACCGTCCATGCCGTCGTCGCCCGCCGCGCGGTCGGACAGAAACACGGATTCGTCCTCGCCTTCCAGCCAGCCTTTGCGCGTCAGGTGCCGGCAGACGCGATGCGCGATGGTGCCGGCCAGTTCCGTCAGTTGCGCCGATGTGGGCGCACGGGCGCGGTGCAGGCGCGGCTTGCGCTGCGCTGGCCCGGTGGTTTCCTCATACACGCCGTCGAGCCACAGCATGTGGAAGTGAACATTCAGGTTCAGCGCGCTGCCGAAGCGCTGGATCAGGGTCACCGCACCGCATTGCGCCGTATCCCGCGGCACGCCGGCCTGATCGGCAAGCCAACCGGCGATCACACGATGCACGATGCCCAGCACCGGGCCGATCGCCTCAGGCTTGCTGGCGAACAGGAAGCGCAACGGGTAGGGGAAACTCAGCACCCATTGCCGCACCGGCCGCGGGCCGAACACCTCGTCCACCAGATGCCGCGCCGACTCGGCCATGCGCCGCGCGCCGCAGCTCGGGCACAGCCCGCGCTTCTTGCAGGAATACGCCACCAGCCTCTCGGCACGACAGTGCTCGCAGACCATGCGCAGGAAGCCGTGCTCGAGCACGCCGCAGCGCAGGTAGGTCTCGAACTCCTCGCGCACATACTCGGGCAGCGGGCGGTCTTCTACCTCACGGCGCGCGAGAAAGTCCGGCCAATGCGCCTGCACCAGCGAATACAGCAGCGTGCGCTCGGGACGGTGAGGCGCATAGCGAGCCGTGGGCAGATGCGCTGCCGGCGACGTTGCGTGCGCCACGGCATCCTGCAGCTGCGACACGGTCGCGGCGAGGCGCGGCACGAAACACTCCGGTGCAGGGAATGGCTGCTCAGGCTTGCGCCCGCCCCGGCCGGTTCATATCGGCCTTTATGAGCTGCACCTCACACCGCTGGAGCTGATCGACCGCATTGCCGCGCTGGTTCCCCCGCCACGCACCCACCGGCACCGCTATTTTGGCGTGTTGGCACCCAACTCGCCGCTCAGGGCTGCGGTGACGGCGCTGGCGACACCGG
>Ga0209573_1003317_pt1 | contig 17966 bp, 13 predicted proteins | sample TNRBio252014_DNA_FD_185870 | JGI IMG/M metagenome (GOLD analysis project Ga0209573, IMG submission 185870) | Wastewater treatment Type I Accumulibacter community from EBPR Bioreactor in Madison, WI, USA - TNR Reactor_6/25/2014_ DNA (SPAdes)... | ecosystem: Engineered > Bioreactor > EBPR >...
CTGCGCGGGGCGCTTCGCCAGACGCGCATAGACTTCGTCATAGGTCGGCACCGTGAAGTAGTGCGGGATCGCGCGTGCCGGGCCGTGGAAGGCCACATAGCCCTCATGCAGCACCACCACCGTGTCGTAGGCGCTCAGGTTGGACAACGCGTCCGTCGCGTGAATCACAATGCGGTCCGGCCGGTCGCAGGCCACCAGCTTGAGCAGTGCTTCAAACTCGCGCTCGCTGCGCACATCCAGGCCCACGGTAAAGTCATCGCACAGCACGATCACCGGGTCCGCCACCAGGGCGAGGCCCAGCTTCAGCCGCCGCCGCTGCGGCAGCGCCAGCTCCGAGGTGCGCTCGGTGGCGATGTTTTCCAGCCCCACCGTCACCAGCACATGCGACACGCGGGAGAGCATCTCGTCCTTCGTGCGACCCGCGCCGCGCAGCAGCGCCGCGCTGATGAGGTTTTCCCGCACCGTGAGGTGATCGATCAGGCTGTCGTCGCCGGAGGGCACCCAGCCGAGTTGGTTCGGGTAAAGCGGCTGCTTCAGCAAGTCGCGCCCGCGCAGGGTGATCTCACCGGCCTCGGGGTCGGTCAGACCGGCCAGGATGCGCAGCAGTGTCGTCTTGCCGCTGCCAGACGGCCCGATCACCGCCAAAACATGACCGCCCGGTGCCATGAAGCTGACCTGTTCCAGCACGCGCAGCGGTTCCTTGTGCTTGCCGGGGACAACGTGGGAGAGATTGTTGATTTCGAGCATAAAAACTCATCTAAGCCGTTCCCCTCGAAAGAGCAAAGATCAAAATTCAGCCTTCCCTTCGCCCTCCGGCGCTTTATTTCTCGCCCTCATGTCTCCCATCCTCCAAGTCCACCCCTCCGACGACGCCCTCGTGGCCCTGCGCGACCTCGAAGCCGGAGCCGTCGTCGCCCTGAACGACCGGAGCTGGACGCTGCGCGAAAAAGTGCCCGCCAAGCAGAAATTCGCCGCGCATGACTTCGCCATCGGCGACCTCGTCACCATGTATGGAGTCACCGTCGGCAAAGCCACGCAGCCCATCGCGGCGGGCGCTCTCATTCATACGCATAACGTCGTCCACGCCACCTCCGCCTTCTCCGGCAAGCAGCACGACTACACCTGGACGCCGCCCGATGTCTCGAAGTGGCAGAATCGCAGCTTCAACGGTTTCAAGCGTTCCCACGGCCCCGCTGGCACGGCGAATCACTGGATCGTCATCCCGCTCGTCTTCTGCGAGAACCGCAACCTCGCCTTCATGCGCGAGGCCCTCACCCGCAGCCTCGGCTACGGCAAAACCTCGCCCTATGAGCAGTTCGCACATCGTTTGGTGCAAATGCAGCGCGATGGCGCGTCCAGGGCACAAATCAAAGCCGCCATGCTCGAAGCGGAAACCTCCGCCACCACCGCCCGCGTCTTCAAGAACATCGACGGCGTTAAATTCTTGGAGCACGGTCTCGGCTGCGGCGGCACGCGGCAGGACGCGCAGGCGCTTTGCCGACTCCTCGCCGGTTACATCAACAACTCCAACGTCGCCGGAGCCACCGTGCTCAGCTTGGGCTGCCAACACGCCCAGGTCAGCCTCTTGGAAAACGAACTCGCCACGCTCTACCCGCAGTTCGACAAACCCTTGCTCATCTACGAACAACAAAAGAGCAAATCCGAACGCGACATGATGGCCAACGCCATCCGCGACACCTTCCTCGGCCTCGCCACCGCGAATGAGCAGACGCGTGAGCCTTGTGCGCTCAGCAACCTCATCATGGCCGTCGAATGCGGCGGCAGCGACGGCTTCTCCGGCATCTCCGCGAATCCTGCCATCGGTCACAGCGCCGATCTCCTCGCCGCGCTCGGCGGTGCGCCGGTGCTCAGCGAATTCCCCGAACTCTGCGGCGTCGAGCAAAGCCTCAGCGACCGCTGCGTCACCGCCGCCCTTGCTGATAAATTCGTCGGCCTCATGCGTGCCTATGAAGGCGCGGCGCAGGCCTGCGGCTCCGGCTTCGATGCCAACCCCAGCCCCGGCAACATCCGCGACGGCCTCATCACCGACGGCATCAAATCCGCCGGTGCGGCCAAAAAAGGCGGCACCAGTCCCATCGTCGATGTCCTCGACTACGCCGAGCCCATCCGCCAGCACGGCGGCCTCACGCTCTACTGCACCCCCGGCAACGACGTCGAAAGCACCACCGCGCTCGCCGGTGGCGGCTGCAACATGATGCTCTTCACCACCGGCCTCGGCACGCCCACCGGCAATCCTGTCTGCCCCACGCTCAAGATCGCCACCAACAGCGACCTCGCCCGCCGCATGCCCGACATTATCGATTTCGACACCGGCCCCATCATCACCGGCGCGAAGACCGTCGAGCAAATGGGCGAGGACATGCTCGAACTCGTCATCGCCACCGCCGGCGGCGACTACACGCCGAAGGCTGTCGCGTTGGGCCAAGATGATTTCCTGCCGTGGAAGCGGGGCGTGTCGTTGTGATGCCTGACATCGACCAAGCCAAGGTTGGGGAGAGCTGTTTGACACCGCTGAGTCTGGGAGAACGCGGAGAGAATTTCTGTCCATTCATCTCCCGTCCCCCATCTCATGGTTTTTCATTGATCACCCCCTTTGGAGCGCTTCAGCCAGAACTCAAAGAAGCGGTAGATCTGCTCGTTGGATTCCTCATTGGGGTCGTGTTTTTCGCGATTGGTCATGGCGACACGGTCTTTGACGCCGAGGAGCTGATTCACGGCGATGCTGTGGTTGAGCGCGGCCCAGCGTTTGGGCGGGTCTTCAGCGCCGCCGGAGACGAGGAAGGGGCGCGGAGCCATGAGGGCGTGGAGTTCCTGCAAGTTGTGCCCTTTCTCGATGAGTGTCTTGTAAGCGCCGGTGCGCGGGCTTTCAGCGCTGACGAGTCCCGGCTTGCGGGTGAGCGAGGGATCGAGGCCGAGATACCACGGCTCCTGGTAGTTGATGCTGCCGCGTGTCTCATCGAAGACGATGCCCGGATCGCTCCACACGGCGCAGGCATACTTCTCGAACAGGCAGGAGCCAAACAGCGACCACTTGCCACCATACGAATGCCCAACGATGCCAATGCGCTTGGAATCCACGTCAGGCAACGAGGCGAGCGCCTGCCATATGTTCGCACTGATGTAACCGAGGTAGGAGAGCGGCTGGCATTTCGCTTCTGTGCTCAAAACAGGCAGCCGAGCATCGCCACCGGGCGATCCGATGCTGAGGGTGACGAAGCCACGACGGGCGAGCTGCCACGCGAAGTCACGCAGCGGCTTCTCGCTCAAGCCTGCGCTAGTCTCAGGATCGTAGTAGGGCACAAACACGGCGGGATGCGGCGCATGACCGGAGGGCAGCAGCAGGTAGCCATCGCCAGTCTGACCGGGGGCGATTTCGACACGGACTTTTTGCTGGGAAATGCCTTCGCCACGCGACTTCGTTTCCAGCACCTCAATCTTCGGCTTGTCGATCACCGGCGGCCACGCGCCCATGATCGCATGCCAGTCGGCGAGGATTTCCGCGCGGCGTTTTTGCCAATCATCAGCACTCTTCACCGAGCTGCCGTCGTTGAAGACGAGCGGTGACTTGCCCGGCGAAAACTGGCCGGCAAACTCGGCCGGCACCTGGGTGAAGGGCAGTTCGGCGGCGGCGTGCAGGGTCAATGCAGCAGCGAAGAGGAGAGGAAGGCGGACATTCATGAGGTGGGTTCCTCATCAACGCTGCTTCGAGGGAGTTCCCTTCTCACGAAGATGCTCACGCAGTACGCGCACGATCTCCTGGACGACTTCGGGCTTCTCCACGCAGCCGTGCCAGGCGCGCACAATTTTCTCGGACTCGGCAGTGTCGAGGTGGGAACTCCAATAAGGAACGACGCCGTCCGAGTCCTTGAGCCGGCTGTTTTTTCCGAACTGCGCGATGATGGAGTGGTGCGCGACGGGGATGGGCACGGCGTTGAGACCTTTGTAAAACGGATGCTTGTCGGAGAGCATGCCGAGGCTGAGAAAGCTGTAGATGCCCCAGTCGCGGATTTCGGGAGACAAGGCGTCGGTGTTGCCGGAGAGCAGCTCTTGGGACATGCGCAGCGTGTCGAACGGCAGGCGGATGAGTGAGGAAAGGCGGCGGACGATGCCTTTGCTGGCGATGTTACTGCCACGATGCGGGGTGGTGATGAAGATGAGGCGTTTAACCCCGGGCTGAGCTTTGAATCTGAGATTCTGGGTCAGCCGTTCTTTGGTGGCGTCCGAAATACGCAGCTTTTCCGGAGGATCACTGAGCAGGGCGTTCCAAAGCTTGTCCCCTGGATCAATGGCCTGCATGCGGCTGAGCAGGCCGCCCATGCTGTGGCCGACGAGCACCATGTTTTTCGGCCCAGGGTCGTTGTGGTCAGGATCGAAATGATCCAGAATCTGACGCAGCGAGTCGCGCAGCTTCGCGGAAGACTGCGTGATGCCCAGCGCGGAGGGATAAAGGAAGTACCAGGGCTGGTAGGCGGCGCGCAGTTCGGGATCGGCGCTGATGGCATTCACCACGTTCAGCCAGATGTGCGGATCGGACATGAGACCATGCACAAAGACCACCGGGATGCGTTTCGGATCATAGACATCCATGCGGTAGAGCTGGCAGTCCGCCAGCGTGCGCTCGGGGTAGAGCAAGCCGAGCCACTTGAAGAGATTGAGCGACTTTTTGGACAGCGCGAGCTGCTTGGAGGCGGTGAAGTTCGCGGCAAGCTGGCGCTCATCATCGCGCAGCTTCACGGTGTCCACGTTCAGGGTGTTGTGCAGGTGCAGGCGGCAACGGCGCGGGCGGAGGGCGTCGGCAGGCGCGTCACCCACCTCCATGACGGCGGTGAGGGTGAGATTGCCGCCGTTGGGAGGCAGAAAGGGCTGCTCTGCCCTCACCTCGCTGGTGCGGCGGATGTGCCCGACGACCGGCACCCCCACTCCTGGACGCTGGGCCTCGGTGTCGGTGACACGCGGCTTCATACGATACGGCAAAATGAGCTGGTCGATCTGCGGCGGCGGAACCTCAAAATGCTGATTGGCCGCTGCATCGAACTCGATGCTGAAGGACTGCTTCTTGGAGGCAAAGACCGTGCCGGACTGCCAGTAGCGCGGACTTTGGTGGCGATCCCACTCGCGCAAGAAATCAGCGAGCACCTTGTCGTAGCGGTCCTGCGCCTTGCGCCGCTCGCTGATCTTGCCGAGCCGCATGCCATCCCAACCCGAGGCCATTTCCTCCAGCAGGCCGGCCATGTGGCGCTTCTCACGATCCGTGAGCCGCGTTTCCTCGCGTGAAACCTGCGTGCGCAGCACCGAAGTGCATGACATGAGGCCGCCACACGCCGCGAGAGCCAACACTCGCATCGCAGGCGGCAAACGCCTCATTTCTTCTCCACGATGGGCGTGAGCTTGATGTTGCGGATGGCGGAGGTGGTGTTGAAGGTCGTCAGGGAGAGCGGCAGGTAGCTTTCGATGGGACCGGCGCGAACGGCGATTTTTTTACCCTTGATGTCCTCGTCGATGACCTGCTTCTCACCGATCCAGGCGCTGAGGTTTTCCGGGGTGACGCGGAGCTTGATGGCGTACCACTTGTCATCCTCGTAGCGCTGGTAGCTGGAGGTGTTGTTGTCGGAGGCGTCGAAGCCGTCGATGGACGAGATGCCGGTGACGCTGCCGCCCCAGCCACCACAGACGAGCGTGGCACAGGTCTTCACATTTCCGACCGGGAAGGTCAGGCCGACGAAGAAATCGACGCCTTGCAGACGCTTGGCCTCCAGCGTGATCTCGTAGTTGGTGAGCGGGAGCGCGGCGGCTTTCTTGTAAACCACACCGCTGATGCTCTCGCCCTGGTTGATGATCATGACATCGCCTTCCAACTCCACCACGCCGCTGCCACCGATGTCCACCGACTCCCAATCATCAAGGGACTTGCCGTTGAACAACACAAACTCCTTCGGAGGCTCGACGGTCTTGGGCTCATCGGCGGCGAAGGCGGCTCCGAAAAGCAGCAGGGCGGGCAAAAGCAGGCGTTTCATGGTGGATGGGGTGCATCCTCCATGAGCGCCTGATGAAGGTCAAGCGCGGCCACCCAAACCGAGCCACGTTTCACGAGATGACAGATTTCCGGCCAAAGAAACGCCGCCAGGCGAGCGCAAAGCCGGTCCAGACCAGCAAAATCGCCGCCAGAGTGCAAAGCGCGGCCACCGTCTGGCCGACGAGGCCGAACAACTCGCCGGTGTGCAGAAAACGCGCGAACATGCGCAGGCGGCGGCCGAGATTCTGCTGCTGAAAGTCATCCGGGCTCGGCAGGAGTTTGCCCTGGGCGAGATCGAGGTTGAGCATGGTCCGCAGATGCACCTGCCCGCGCCCACCCCGGTCCACCATGAGCGGAAAGGGATCTCCCGGCTTCATCGGCATGCGGAGACTGAGAAGGTGCCAGTCAGGAATTTGCAGGCGCACCTCGGCCAGCAACGCAGAAAGGCCTTCAAGCGAAGGCGGTGCCGGACGTGCGCTTTCACGCGGGCCACCGCCCGCCGCCGGTGATGCGCGTGGCGGTGGCGGGGTATTGCCGGCGAGGGTGAAGAGCAGGTTGTTCGCCCAGCCGTAGGACATGATGACACCCGTCAGAATGATGAGGAGCATTGGAAAGGCGCTCCAGAAGCCAATGGCGTTGTGCCAGTTCCAGTCGCGGGCACGGCCTTTAAGCTGGCGGTTGAAAAGCAGCGCGGCTTTGAGATTCGGCAGCCGCCAATGACGCGGCCACCAAAGGTAAATGCCAGAGACGAGCAGCAGGCCGAAAATCAGACTGCCAGCGCCGGTGATGGCCTTGCCCACTTCACGCGGCAGGCCGGTGCCGGTGAGGAAGCGGTGCCAGTCCGTGGCGGCATGGAAGAAGTCATGCCACGCATGATTCCCCTGCCCCAAAAACGCGCCGGTGTAGGGATTGGCGAAGAACACACCCTCACGTCCCATGGTCAGCGTGACTGGAGCGGCGGGATCGGCCTTCAGGGTGATGCCTGAGGGATTGAAATCGGGCTTCACCTCACGCACACGAGCCACGAGCATTCCGATGTCGAGATGCTTGGCTTCCGGCACCGGCGGCGTGACGCGCAGATCACGATTGGCCCATTCCATGAGCTGGGTCTCATAGGCGATGAGCAGGCCGGTCACGGCCATGGAGAGGATGACAATCCCGGCCAGGATGCCTGCGATGAGATGAAGCCAGAAAATGAGACGGTGGAAGGTGAGTCGCATTGCGGGAGGGCGAACGTGAGAAGTTAGAGATTAGAAGTGGGAATCACATCTCCGCCCACTGACGCAGGAGGTTGTGATACACACCAGTGAGCTGGACGCTGGTGGTTTCCCCCACGGAGTTGCCCGCGAGGTCACGACCGATGCGCTGGATGGCGAGATCAAGGTCAAACAACAGCGAACGCTGTCCGTCATCACGAATCATGCTCTGTAGCCAGAAAAACGAGCAGACGCGGGCACCGCGTGTCACGGGAGTGACGTGGTGCAGGCTGGTGGCCGGATAGAGCACCATGTGGCCGGGTGGCAGCTTCACTTTTTTCACGCCGTAGGTGTCCTCGACGCATAACTCACCGCCGTCGTATTCCTCCGGCCCGGCGAAGAACAGCGTGGCGCTCAGATCGGTGCGGATGCGCAGCGGCGTGCCGGGAATCTGCCGAATGGCGTTATCGACATGCGTGCCGAAGGACTGGCCGCCTGCGTAGCGGTTGAAGAGCGGCGGGAAGATGCGCAAAGGCAGCGCGGCGGCCAGAAACAACGGGTTTTTGGACAAAGCGGCGAGGATCATGTCCCCCAGCTCCCTCGCGGCGGGACTGCCTTCGGGGAGCTGCATGTTGTCCTTGGTTTTGCTGGACTGGTAGCCGGCGGTGACTTTGCCGTCGATCCACTCGGCGGCGTCGAGGATCTGGCGCGCCTGGGCGACCTGTGCAGGAGCGAGAACGTCTGGAATCGTGATGAGCATGATGTTGCGACGTTCTGGTTAGAATTTGATGCTGGCGGTCAGCGCTGCCGAACGGCCGGCACCCGGAACGAAGTGGCCGCCACCGACGCGGTCGATGTAGCGCTCGTCGGCAAGGTTGTAGATGTTCAGGCGCAGGGTGAGCTTGTCGCTGACCTTGTAGGCGAACATGGCGTCGAGCGTCCAATATTCAGGAGCTATACGAGAGCCAGCCGTGTCGCCATTGACGCGATCCCCCACAAACTGCGCGCCGAAGCCCGCCTGGAACGCATCCGTCACATTATAAGTGGTCCAGAGATTGAAGGTGCTCTCAGGCGCGTTGTTGAGCGTCTGGCCTAGCTGCGCGACGTTGGGTGTGGCCTCCGTTTCGCTCTGCATGTAGGCGTAACCGGCAAAGATCTGCCAGTCATCGGTGATGCTGCCGGAGATGCCGAACTCAATGCCGTCAACGACTTGGTTCCCGCCGAGCACGGTGCCCAGGATGGGATCAGTGACACGGGCATTGGTTTTTTCCGTGCGGAACAGCGCCGCCGTGATGGACAGGCGCTCGTTGAACAGATCCCACTTGGTGCCGAGTTCATAGTTGCGACTTTCCTCGGGGTCCAGGTTCGTCGCCAGCCCGAGGCCGACATTGCCATCAATCGAAGGATTGAACGACGTACCGTAGCCGAAGTAGATGCTGCCGTACTCCACCGGTTTGAAGACGAGGCCGGCCTTCCAACTCAGCAGATCGTCCTGGCGCGACGCACCGGTGGTGCCGTTCGCCCCACGCGCCTCGGATTCGAGATGATCGTAGCGCAGACCGCCGTTGATCTCGAAGTGGCGGCCCATGGAAATCGTGTCAAACAGGTAGATCGCGATCGTGTCCAGGTGAGACTCGGCGGCCCCTGGTGGGTTCGGCAGGATGGCAACTGGAATACTGACACTGGGATTAAAAAGCTGCGTCGTGCTGGTGACGGCGGCATTGTTGGAGTTTAACTGCCGCTCCCACACCAACTCAAGCCCTGTGACCAACGCATGCCTCAGAGGACCGGTGTCAAACTCGGCCGTCAGGTTAGTCTGGTTGGCAAAGACCTCGCTCGTCATGATACGCTGCTGGGACTGGCGGTTGAGCTGCGTGCTGACGTTGTTCGTGAAGCGTGGGGCGGTGAAAACCGAGTGGCGGTGCGTGCGTGAGTAGCGCGTGACGTTGCGCAGCTTCAGTTTGTCCGAGAAATCGTGATCCAGAATGGCTGTGATCGTGTCATTCTGCACATCCTCGAAGTCGAGCGCGGTGTTGCCATAGAAAGTGTCAAAACTCACCGGCGGAGCCTGGTTGCGCGAACCCACCAATGCCGTGTTGGTTTGAGTGACCGGCACCCAGGGAATGCCATAATCCGGCAGGTTGTCCTCGGTCATGTGCTGGTAGTTCAGCGTGAAACGGGTGTCCGTGTCGAGGCCAAAAGCCAGCGAGGCGGCGATGCCGTAGCGCTCGTTGTACACCTCGTCACGACCAGGGGCTTCGTTGTAGTGATACAGGCCGTTGAGGCGCAGAGCCACATGATCGCCCAGCGGCTCGTTCACATCCACCGTTGCGCGGTAGAGATTGTCCGAGCCCATGGAGAAGGCGCTGAGGTTGGAGCGCTCAAGATTCGCCATCTTCGTAGCCATGTTGATGGAACCACCGGTCGAGCCACGCCCTGCGGAGGAGGAAGAGGGGCCTTTGGTGATCTCCACCTGCTCAGTGTTGAAGGGATCGCGATTGTAGGCGCCATAATCGCGCACGCCGTCCATGAACCAGTCCGTGCGGGAGGAGAAGCCGCGGATGGTGAGGCTGTCCCCCGGCAGTCCGCCGCCGCCTTCCCCTGCCTGCATAGAGACGCCTGGGGTGTTTCGCAGCACCTCCCGCAGGCTGAAGGCTCCACGGTCCTCGATCACCGTCTTCGGGATGACGGTGATGGTCTGGGGAACATCCCTCAGCGGCTCCGTGAACTTTGGCGACTGGAGGCGTTGCACGTTGTAAACCGCCGCATCCGCTTCCACCACGATCTCCTTCATGTCCGTCGGCGTCGTGGGAGCCGGTGTGGTCGGCTTGGTCGCGGTCTGTGCCGAAAGGCTGCCAGCGGCGCAAAGCAGGGTGGTGAGGGAGAGTGCTTCAGGACCGACGGGCAGACGGCGTTGAGCGGAGGGAGGAGTGGAGTGGGTGTTTTTCATGTTTTTTTGGGCCTGATTAATGAAACTGAGATTCGTTCGCAACTAACTAGTTGCGATTAAGTCTCAGTTTCATTGCTGGTCAAGGCACAAGAATCGAAATTTCTCTCGCGGTCAAAAATCGTTCCTTCTCCTCTTAATCCGCCAGATTTTTGATCCGTTCCGCCGCCTGATTCAGCGTTTTCAGCAGTTCCAGCAGGCGGTCCATGCCCTGCAAACCCAGGTCCAGAGGCCCCCTGCGTTTCAACACCTCAGCCGCCATGCTCAGCGCCTCCCTGCCCGCTACATGCAGATCTTTTGCCCCCGAGCGCAGGGGCGAACCACGCTCAGGATCGAGCACATCCAGCAAAAACTCCGCCATGAACTGCGGCTGATAGGCCAGGTACATGCGGCAGCCATAACGAAACAGCTCATGCCGCAACTGCGGGAAAAACTCCGCTCCCCTGCCCTCCCAGGCAGCGCTGAGGCTCATCGCCTCCTCCACCAAATCAGTCGCGCACATGATCCAGTCGTCTGCCTGGGCCGTGTCCACCGGTGGAGTTTCCAACAGCAATGCCACCGCAAGGCAGAACGCATGCCGGGCCTTCAAACCCAGCTCTGCGGCCAGTTCATCTTGGGTTTCCAAGGGATGGCAAAACTGGAGCGCCTCCCCGGCGGCATCCAGCACGGCCAAAGCCTGCGGTGGTGTCATTTCCAGCAGCACACCCGCCCGGTTCACCTCCAAAGTCGCCAGCGTCATCGCATCCACCGCTTGTGACTGAGTCACCGCCGTTTTCAGAACACTTTTCGCGCGATCCAGCGAATGCAGCGCCTCCTGCAAGCTCTTCGCCGTCTTCTGCGCCCGCAGCGTGACCGCACGATTCAGCCAGGCCAGCGCCTGACGCCCAGGGACGTTCATTTCCGCCTGCGGAGGAAGTTTTTCCAGATGCGCAATCGCCTCATCATAGCAATACAGCGCCTCAACCAACTGCGGCGACTCGCCCAGGCGCGTCAGCACATCTCCCCGGTTCATCCAGCCTGCGGTCAACCCCCAGCGGAACCACGCATTCTCCTCCAGCGGCAGATCCCGGCGCAGCACAATCGCCGTCTCAAAACACTTCAAGGCTTCAGGCAGTGCCGCCGCCTCATTCGAGGACAGCAGGGCGATCCCACGCCTCGTCCACACATTCGCCAGTTCATGCCGCTGCGCAGGATCGGCGGGAAAATCCTTCGTATCGAGGTCAGGCAGGGCAATGGACGAGACAGACGGCACAGACGCGCAGGCACGCACGATTTCATTCTCAAATCAATCTTCTCGTTGTTCCCGCGTGGCAACCATGCTGTTTTCAATCCCCCCGCCACATGTCCTCCGAATTGCGCACCATCATCATCATGGGAGTCTCCGGCTCCGGCAAATCCGTCGTCGGCAGCCTGCTCGCCACGCAGCTCGATGCCGTCTTCGAGGATGGCGATGATTTCCATCCAGCGTCCAACAAGGCCAAGATGTCCACCGGCACACCGCTGACCGATGACGACCGCTGGCCCTGGTATGCCGTGCTGCGGCAGCGCATCGAGGACATGCGCCATCTCACGCCCGTTTACATCCTCGCCTGCTCCGCGCTCAAACCCATCTACCGCGAGAAACTCCGCGCCCACGATGCGGATTCAACGCTGCGCTTTGTCCTGCTCGATGGCAGCCGCGATCTCATCACCAGCCGCATGGCCGCCCGCCAGGGCCATTTCATGCCGCTGAGCCTGCTGGAAAGCCAGCTCGCCACCCTGGAACCGACGCCTGATTTGGTCCGCGTCTCGATTGATCAAACGCCCGAGCAGATCGTAGCCGATATCCGGCAAAAACTCGCGGCACCCTGAGCCAGCGCCGCCTTGCATAACTCCAGCGCCCCGTTTATCACCCACGCCACCATGTCCGACCTCAAACTCCTCATCACCGGCTGCAAAGGCCGCATGGGCCAGGCCATCCTCCGCGCCGCCGAAGCTCAAAACGTCACCGTCGCCTCCACCATCGATGTCGGCGACGCTCTATCCCCTGCCCTCACCCAGGCCGACACAGTGATCGACTTCACCTCACATCATTTCTGCGACGAACTGCTCGGCGAATGCCTCAAACAGAATAAGAGCATGGTCATCGGCACCACCGGCCACACGAACGAGCAGCTCGCCGCCATTCGTGAAGCCTCGAAAACACTGCCCATCGTCTTCGCCTCCAACTACAGCGTCGGCGTGAACACGCTCTTCTGGCTCACCCGCAAAGCCACCGAGCTGCTCGGCCCGGACTTCGACCTCGAAGTCATCGAAATGCACCACCGCATGAAAAAGGACTCCCCCAGCGGCACCGCCCGCACCTTGGTGGAAATCCTGGCTGATGTGCGAGGCCTCGAATACGACAAAGACTGTCGCCACGGCCGCTTTGGCGATGTCGGAGCACGCACGCCGAAGGAAATCGGCGTCCACGCCATCCGTGGTGGCGATGTCGTCGGCGATCACACCGTCATCTTCGCCAACGTCGGCGAGCGCGTCGAACTCACGCACAAAGCCAGCAGCCGCGACACCTTCGCCAACGGCTCCGTCCGTGCCGCCAGATGGCTCGTCGGCAAACCGGCGGGACTTTATGACATGCAGGATGTGTTGGGATTGAAGGGGTGAGTTTTCCGTAGTTTGCGATTGTTTCCAAACCACTGCAAACAATCGCCAGCCACCGTCAACAACTGCAAACCATGCATTTCGGCATCGCTCTCGGCTCCAACCTCGGTGATCGCGCTGAGAACATCCGGCGCGGCATAGCGCTGCTGCTCGAACGCGTGCCTAGCATCAAGCTGAAGGCCAGCGCACCGGTCTATGAGACGGAACCAGTCGATTGCGCACCGGGAACACAGGCGTTCTTGAACACGGTCATCGAGATCGAGGCAGGTCTATCACCGCATGAGCTGCACATGCATCTCAAGGCTGTGGAAGCTGCCCTGGGCCGCCCGGAGCAGCGAGAACGCAACTCACCGCGCACTCTCGATCTCGATCTGCTCTACGCGGACGCTGTCGTCAGCGAAGATGCTGAGCTGATCCTGCCCCATCCCCGCCTGCATGTGCGCCGCTTCGTGCTGCAACCGCTGGCGGACATCCGGCCGGACTTGATCCTGCCGGGGCGGACGCAAACCGTCGCCGAGTTGCTGGCGGAGTTGAGCGATTGAGAGTTGGTCAGGCGACCAAGACCTCCTCGGGTTCCGCCAAAAGCTCACCAATCGTCAGGAGCACTTCATCGGCAGTGTAAGGCTTGGTCAGGAGTGTTTTGACGCCCAGGGAATGCAGCGCGGCAGTCTTGTCCTCCCTGCCACGGGCGCTGCCCATTCCCGTGGAGGCCACAATCTTGGTGAAGGGAGCCATCTTCCGCATGGTGCGCACCATGGTCACGCCGTCCATGTAGGGCATCATGACATCGGTCAGCACCGCTTTGATCTTGTCCCTGTGCTCGGAGAAGAGCACCACGGCCTCCGTACCATCACCGGCGGTCAGCACCCGGTATCCATGGCCGGCGAGTGTCTTGCGGAGCACATCACGAATGTTCGCCTCATCATCCACCACGAGAATCGTCTCACCCTGCCCTCTGGGAGGAGCGGGCGCAGGCCCGGCCACCATGGCAGTCTTGGCATCAGGGGCCGCAGGCAGGCATATCTCAAAAGTGGTTCCGGTGCCCACGAGGCTGCGCAAATTCACAAAGCCATTGTGGCTTTTGACGATGCCGATCACCGTGGAGAGCCCCAGACCCGTGCCTTTGCCGGTTTCCTTGGTGGTGAAAAAGGGATCAAAGATCTTCTCCTTAATGTCTGACGGAATGCCTTCCCCTGAATCCGCCACACGCAGCATGACATAAGGTCCGGGCTTGATGCCGGCGGTCATGGCCGAGTAGCTGTCATCAAAGCGGATGTTCTCCACGGACAGCGTCAACACTCCGCCCATCGGCATCGCATCACGCGCATTGACGCACAAGTTCAGCAGCACTTGGTGGAGCTGTGTCGCATCACCCACCATGGGCCAGACATCCTCGGGCACTCTGGCGGAAAGGCTGATATTCTTTGGGAAAGTGCCAAGCATGATCTGCATCATGTCATCGACAAGGCTGGAGGTGGAGAGCACCTTGCGCTGCCCGCCGGCCTCGCAGCCGAGCGTGAGCAACTGCCTGATGAGCGCCGCCCCGCGCTGGGCGCTCGATTCAATGTTGCCGAGCAGCTTTTCATGATCCTCCGACGGCAGCGGACGACGCAGCATGGAGGCGGAGAGAATGATGGGCGTCAAAATGTTGTTCATGTCATGAGCGATACCGCTGGAGAGCCGGCCCACGCTTTCCATCCGCTGGGAACGCAGGAACTGGGATTCCATGCTCTTTTTCTCCGTGATGTCCTCCACCACCAGGATGAATGACTTCACACCGTCGGTCTCCAACACGCTGACTCGTGCGCGGGTGATGAATCCCATGCCGTCTTTTTTCCGGCTGTCGATCTCGCCTGTCCACGCGCCGCGCTCTTGCAGCAGCGCCCAGAGGCTGTCCACCTCGCGCCTTCCCTCATCAGGCGCGGATTTTTTGAGGATCGAAAAGTGCTGACCAAGCAATTCGTCATCTTCATAACCAAACATGTTATTGCAGGCGTCGTTGCTGAACACAATCTGCCCAGCCTCATCGCACACCACGACACCTTCGGCCATGCTTTCCAGCACCTGTCCTTGCATCTCGAGCGCCTCGTCCGCCTTCTTACGTGCGGTGATGTCTGTGTTGATCGAGAGCACAGACTGCGGATTCCCCGCGTCATCGCGAACCAGCGTCCAGTGGCCTTCAATGGACAGCCCTCGCCCTACCTTGCAGCTCTGGGACAGCTCACCGATCCATTCCCCGGTGAGAACGACCTGCTCGCTCGCCAGATGGAATGCCTTGGCGTCTTTGTGAAGCAACTGCTCCACGGACCGTCCCAGCGCCTCTTCCGCGCTCCAGCCATAAAGTTTTTCCGCGCCCTTGTTCCAGTAGGTGATGCGGGAATCCAGCCCATGCACGATGATGGCCTCCCGTGCTTTGTCGAGCAGGGACGCCTGCTCGCGGAATTTCTCCTCAAGATTTCGGCGCTCCACCATCTCGCGCTTGAGCTCCTCGCACACCTGCTCCGCCTTTTCACGATTACGTACCGCGTCCGCCATCATGCTGACCGCCGCCGCCTGTGACTCCTCCAGCTCACGAGTTCTCTCCGAGACCACTTGCTCCAATCCGTCGAGCTTGAGCCGGGACTCCTGTAGCAACAGCCACTTTTGAGTGAGAGCGCTGGCCATTTGCAGGATCTCAACCGTGTCGAAAGGCTTCTTGAGGATGAGCAGCCGGTCCATCGTGCCCATTTGGCTGCGCATTTCATTCCAAGAGCAGTCCGCGAACGCCGTGCAGATCACGACCTGGAGGTCAGGGCAGATTTTCCAAAGACGCTGGGTGGTCTCGATACCATCCCAGCCCGGTGGCATGCGCACATCCACAAAAGCCATGGCGTAAGGTCGTCCCTCGGCGATGGCTTGCTCGACTTTTCTCAAGCCTTCCTCCCCTTGGGAGGCAGTGTCGATGTCAAACAACATGGCTTGGCTCGCGCCAAATATCATCGCTTCCGCCTCGTCCAGCGCCGCGTCGTCAGCGTTCTGCTCGCCAAGAATTTTCCGGAAGTCGTCGTGGATGGCATGGTTGTCGTCGATGACAAGAATGCGCCGGTTGAGGATTGAGTGTGAGTTCTTCATCAGCATGTCTTGGTTGATTGCAAAGGCAGTTCCAGGGTGAAGACCGCGCCCCGGCCCACACCTTCGCTTTCCGCGGTGAGCCTGCCGCCCATTTCACGAGCGGCGAGCGCGCCGCTGTGCAGTCCAAACCCATGGCCTTCCGGTTTGGTCGTAAATCCATGTTGGAAAATGCGCGTCAGATTTTCAGGGGGAATACCCACCCCGTTGTCGGCGACCACGATCTGAACCCCGTCACAACCGTTCTGCCCCACCCGCACGGTGAGCTGTTTGTCACCACCGGCGCTGGCGAGCGCTTGCTTGGCATTGCTGAGCAGGTTCACCAGGATTGGCAACACCTTGTGGCGGTCCGCCAGCACGGGAGGCACCTCGCCGTAGTCACGGACCAGCGCCACGCCATGGCGGTTGAAGGTGTCGTTATGAAGATTGATCGCATCCTCGACCAGCGCCACAGCCGAGAGCGTTTCGAGCATGCCTGACCTGCGCGCATAATTCTGCTGCATGGCCACCACCTCCTTGATGTGCTCGATGTTGTTTTGCAGGGAGGTCAGCTCCTGCAAAATACCCTTCTGCGGCTCCGAAAGATTGTCCGCCAGCTTGACCAGGTAACCCGGCAGTTCCTTGCCTCTGGGATCCTGGGTCAGAAACTCAGGCAGGTGATCTGCATGCTCCCGCAGCAGTTCCGCCACCTGTTTCAGGCTGGTGATCCTGAAATTGCGCACTTTCCCCGCCACAGCCTCGGCGGACACGTTGACGCTGTTGAGCACGTTGCCCACATTGTGCAGCACATTCGTGGCAACCTCCGCCATGCCGGCCTGGCGTGAGGTTTCCACCAGTTGCTTGTGAGCCACTGTCAGCTCCGCTGTGCGCTCCTGCACCTGGCTTTCGATCACCGCGTTGATGCCCTCCAGGCGGCTGCGACGTTTGGCCACTTCCATGGTCTCCGTCAGATACTGGCTGATGGAAATGCTCAAGAAGACATCTTCGATCAGCACCCAACCCACATGCTCCAGCCAGCGCCAATGGGCTGCATCCTGAGATCCAAAAATCGACTGCGGCCAGTAAATCCCACGCACCACATGATCCACCACCACCACCACCGTGGCAGTCAAAAGTACCCGCCAGTCACGATAGAAGGCCAGGAAAGTCAGCGAGCCAAAAATATGAAAGTGCGTCTCCAAACGCCCCCCCGTCAGATGAATCAGCAGCGCCGAAGTCAAAATCTGCGACACCCCAATGACATGGCGGGTCAAGGCACGGCCCGGATGCCGCCACGCCAGCAACACCGGAACCCAACTGATCACCCCGCCAAGGAACACGGCCGTCCAGACATGCCACAACTGCTTCTGATCCAGAGCATCGTCCCAAACCTTCGGCGAGACCCAGATCGCAATGACGATCCCGCCAATCCACTGCAAAATCATCAGCTTGGCGAACAAGCGGTCCGTCTCGATGTGATTGCGCCGTTGCGATCTGCGATAAAGGCTGGCCGTGCGCACCTCTTCGGCTGTCGAGATGGAGCTATGCCTGTTCATTGAGCAGCTTTTACAAACGGATTGAGGAAAAGATTGGTAATAACTAAATTTGCCACCAATGGCTCGAAAAAACCACTTAAAAATATATTTATTATAAATATAGTATAGCCGGTGTAGCATTCTTTCCCACCTCTCAAAGCCAGCTTTCGGCCAGCATCACTCAGGCAAAATAGGTGTCACCCTATTTTGCCATTTTGCTACTTCACGCTCAAGGTTTCCAGAACGTCCATTCGATTCAGATATCTCGTCCACAAAGGGTTCATTCTGAGGCCGGAGACTCTCGGACAACATCTTCGTTCACGGCGTCTGATCCTGAACCTGACCCAGGAGCAGGCCGCGAAGCATTTGAACACCCTTCGTGAACATTACGAGCGCTGGGAGCGTGATGAGGTTGCTCCTACAGCCTCGTTTTGGCCTCGCTTGATTGGCTTTCTCGGACAATATCCAGGCACTACTCATACCAACCTGACTATTTAATCGTAGTTTAGCCCGGATACGAAACGTTT
>Ga0209573_1003318_pt1 | contig 17957 bp, 15 predicted proteins | sample TNRBio252014_DNA_FD_185870 | JGI IMG/M metagenome (GOLD analysis project Ga0209573, IMG submission 185870) | Wastewater treatment Type I Accumulibacter community from EBPR Bioreactor in Madison, WI, USA - TNR Reactor_6/25/2014_ DNA (SPAdes)... | ecosystem: Engineered > Bioreactor > EBPR >...
CTCAAGCGCTGGGTGTTGAACAAGGCGGATGCTGTCACGGTGGTCAGTCGGCCGATGGTGGACGCAGCAGCCGGCCTTGGAGGGGCGCCCGGTCATATCGACGTGATCCCGATGGGTGTCGATTTCGCGGGGCTTTTTTCTCTCGATTCATCGGTTGACCGCGTGCCGGGCCAGATCCTGTTCGCCGGCCGCTTGGTGGAAAAGAAGGGAGTCAGGTATCTGATCGAGGCGCTCCCGGCGATTCGCGAGCGCGTACCGGATGCGCATCTGGTGATCATCGGCGGTGGTCCCGAGCAGGAAATGCTCGCCCACCTCGTTTCCAGACTTGGGTTGGAAGACTGCGTGGCGTTCCTCGGGGCCATGTCACAGGCAGCCTTGCCAGAATACTACCGGAGCGCGGCGGTCTTCGTTGCGCCTTTCGTCAATGCGGCCTCGGGGGACCGCGAGGGGCTCGGTCTGGTTTCGGTCGAGGCGATCGCCTGCGGTTGTCCTGTCGTCGTAGGCGACGTTCCCGTTGTCTCGGACCTTTTTCTCGATACGGAAATGGATATGCGAGCCGTACCCGGCAGTTCGGCGAGCCTAGCGCAGAAGATCACGGACATCCTGTTGGCGCCTGATGCCGCCATTCAGAGGGTGATGGTGGTTCGCGGGCGCCTGGAAAGGGAACTGAGCTGGAGCGTCGTGGCAGAGCGGTATTCCGCGCTGTTGGGCAGTCTTGCGAGAGACAAGGATTCGTCAAAGCCCGGCTAGTTGCGGTCGACATCCTGCAGCAGGCGTTTTTCCCGCAGCGCGCCCTCGAGCGCCGGGGCCAGTGTGCGGACGAATGTTGCGGTGAGGTGCTGGTTGTCGCGGAAGACGATGGTCCCGTCGATGCGGCCTTGGCAGGTGCCATCCGGGCAGACCGCGGCGCTGAGGTCGATGACTGCGGCGTTGGGCAAGCCGCGGATGGATTCTTCCAGCGTATGGCGGAGCCGGTCCAGCGGTTGTTGGTCAAATGCTGCCCGGCAGGGCCGGTGGTGCGGCATCCAGGCCGGAATGGCGATCTCGGCGGCGAGGCAGTCGGGGCCGTCGAAGCCGGGGTCGGGCGTCGGGTTGAGGATGGCGAGCGCACCCGCCGCCGACGCCAGGGTTTCGACCACACCGCGCGTGCCGAGTCGCCATTCCTCGTCGGAGAACGGGTAGGTGCGCGACCCCAGGATCACGAGGTTGGGCCGCATCCGCCCGATCTGCTCGACGGCGTCATCGCGCCAGCGGTCGCAGACGTCGAAGCGTGCCTTGATCCGGTCGTAGTAGTAACTGACGCGCGACGCCGGGCACGCCGATTTGGTCAGGACGACCACGCGCCAGCCGGGCCGGTGGAGGAATGTTTCCTGGGCAGCAGGCAGCCACTGCGCGAGGGCGCTGTCCCCGAAGAGGACAACGGTATGTTTCGCGTCCGCCGGCCCGAACACGCAGGGGGTGACGGCAGCGCTGTGGATCCAGGTATCGCAGTGTCCTGAGTAGAGCTCCGGCAGATCGAAGCGGGCCGCCTGGAGGGCTGCCAGTTCTGGCCGCCGCAGCCGGTCCTCGGCGCGGCGCTCCCAATGGATGCCACCGCCGACGGTCGCAACGATGGCGACCGCCGAGGTGACAAAGACCCGGCGCGGACTGGCCAGCGGCGCACGGTGGATGGGATCCTCGACGAATCGATAGGTTGCCGCAGCCAGCGCGACGGCGAGCGCCACGAGGGCCGCGCGTATCGTCGGGGTGGCGCCGAAGATCCGGGTGCCGAGAAGCAGCACAGGCCAGTGCCAAAGATAGAGGCTGTACGAGATGTCGCCGACGAACCGCAGTTGCCGCTGTTCCAGAAGCAGCCGGGAGAGCATGGTTTCCGGCCGTTTCGCCGGCGCATCAAGAAGCACGAGCACGGTACCGAGACAGGGCAACAGCGCCCAGGCGCCGGGGTACCTCAGGTGTTCGCCATAGGTCACGGCAGCGACGGCGATCAGGGCGATGCCTGTGGAGTTGATGAGCGAACGGCCGCGCAGCGCTTCCAGCCCGGCGCAACGCCCCGATTCCAGGCGGCGCTGCAGGAGCAGGGTAAGCGCACCGAGCGCGAACTGCCATGCCCGGCCCGGCATCAGATAGAAACCCGAGGCCAGATCGTCCTTCGCCCAGACCAGCTCCAGCAGCAGCGAGAGTCCGCCCACGACGGCAAGGCCTGCCAAAAGCCGCCGCCGGCTGCGCGGCGCACCCTGCCACGCCCAATAGCCGTAGCAGAACAGCAGTATCCACGGCCAGACGAGGTAGAACTGCTCTTCGACGGATAACGACCAGGTGTGGAGGAAGAGGATGCCTTGGGCGCTGCTGGCGAAGTAGTCGACCGAGCGGGTTGCGTAGTAGAAGTTGCTCAACCAGACGGCGGCGGCCTGTCCTGCAGCGGCGTCCGAGATCTGTTGCTGCGGGCTTGTGGCAATCGAGCCGACGGCGCCGGCGGTGACGATGACCAGCAGCAGCGCCGGGAGCAGCCGCTTCAGGCGCCGGGCATAGAAGCTTGTGGCGCCGAAACGCCCGTTGAGTTCGACATCGCGCAGGATCAGCCCGGTGATCAGGTAGCCGGAGAGCACGAAAAAGACGTCGACGCCGACGAAACCCCCGGCAAGCCAGGGGGCGCGGGCGTGGGCTGCCACCACCAGGCCGACGGCGAGAGCGCGCAGGCTCTGGATGTCAGGCCGGTGGGCGAGGCTGACAGTTGCCGGGGCGTGGCTTCCGTTCATCGGATGTTTCGTTTCTGGTTCGGGATTCAGGCGCAGCCGGCGAAGATGGCCTGGTATTCCGCCGCCATCCTGTCGCGGCCAAAGCGCCTGAGGGCGACCTCGCGATTCCAGGCTCCCATCGCTTCCCTGAGTGGGCGGTCACCCGCGAGTCGCGTGATCGCTGCGAGCATGGCCGCCACATCGCCGGGCGGCACCAGGAAGCCGCCACGCCCTTCGCTCACCAGCTCAGGGATCGCCGAGCAGTTTGTCGAGACGACGGGGAGACCACAGGCCATGGCTTCGGCAATGCACAGGCCGAAGCCCTCGCGGTATGCGGGGAATAGCAGGATGTCGGCATCCTGATAGGCGGTGTGCATTTCCGCGTAGGGGATCGATCCCAGAGGTACGAGGCCGGAGTGGGACCCGGAAGCCGCACGGTTGCGTAATCCTCCGGTGAAGGCGATCTCGATTCCGGGCGACAGTTCCCTGGCCAGTTGGGCGAGAGCGTGGAACCCCTTGCGCCGCGTCGGGTTGCCGACGAACAGCACGCGCAGCGGAAGCTCTCCGTCGAGCCGCGGCGCAGGGCGGAAGCGCGCCGTGTCGATTCCGTTGTAGATGACTTCGACCTGCCCGGAGCCGGGAAGCCGGTTCCGCGCGATGCAACCGGCGACGTAGCGGCTCACGGCGACGAGGCGTGTCGCCGATCTGCAGGAGGCAATGGTGGCGCGGCGCAACACGTGGCGATAGTAGAAGCGCTGGGCCAGGGAGGCCTGTTCCATGTCGTCGGGGTCGATGTCGAAGCTGTGGAAAGTCAGGACTCGGGGAATTCCCCGTGTCAGCGGGATGTGGCCGGTATTTGGTGTCAGGTGGGCGATGTGGGCGTCCGACAGCCACCGCCTGAGCGTGCGGTTCGGTAACCCGGGAAGCGAAGCGAGGTAAGGGTCGCAGCCGACAACGTCATAGTCCGGCACCGTGTTCGCGAGTTCGGCATGGACAACGAAGGCGCCGCTGCCCACCGGGAGAACGGAGCGAACGGTCGGCGGGGCACCGCTCACGGCCCATCCCGCCTCTTGCTGGCGGTGCCGCGGAGCCGCGCGGCGGCGACGATCCGCGGGGCGCGCCAGAGCAGCTTGGCAACGAAGATGAGGATCTGGAGAAGCTTGCCGCGCTCTGTCTCGAGCTGGACACGAAAACAGTCGCAGAACGTCGCAGCCTTGTCAGTGCTCGAAATACCAACTGTGCCATGTTCCCCCGCGATAAAGTCGGCGCGGACGACGACCGTTCCCGGATCCTGGCAGACCCTTTTCAGGAAATGCATGTCGGCAGCGACCGGGAATCGCCGCGAGTATTCGCCGAATCGTTCGTGCAGGTTTCGCCGGATCAGGGTGCAGACCGAATGCCCGCTGACGTACGCGAACATGCCGTGGAGCCAGCTTCGGCCGGAACGGGCATACGATACCTTCCCGTTGATGCTGATTCCCGCGGAGATGATGTCAGCCTTTGATCGAATGGAATGCGATCGAAAATTTTCAATGGCGTGCTGGGCAAGCCTGTCATCCGCACCCAATACGAGGTAGTAATCCCCCCGGCTCAAGCGGATGCCCTTGTTTATCGCGTGATAAATTCCAAAATCCGGCTCGGAAACCATAGAGGTGACGAGGTCACCGCATCGGTGTAGCAATTCGACGGTCGAGTCCGTGGAGCCACCATCGACCACAATCCACTCGAAATCGCGATCGGATTGGGTACGCAGGCTGGTGATCAGATCTGGGAGTTGGCTACTTGCGTTAAAGGTGGCAGTGATTATCGAGATTGCTGGTTGGGCTCTATTCAAAACGACCGTGGAATTGGTAAGAGGATTCGTTAGTATTGGCATCGCGAATGCATTCCCTGGCGTGCCAATGCTGCAAACGAAACGCTTGTCAATTCCTGATTCATTGGCATCGTATGCCGTTCGTGAAGAGGTGTTCTCCCACGCCCTCTCTTCCCGATGTTATCCACTTCAACCTTGCCCGCTTGACAATCGCTTCTTGAAGTAATGGTAAAACTCTTTAACACGAGGAAATTTTTTCCAGGTAAATCTAACGAAAGGTCGTGCGATGTCTAGACAAGTTAACGCATTCAGGTAATGCCCGGAAAATTGAGTGCGTAATATGATCCGTTCTCTACACTCCGCTTTCTGAGTTACAGAAATTGTCGAGTTGTCTTTGCTTGTAGATCGCCAATGCCAATTGGCGGTGGCTCGCCACGAAAACAAGAAGTCGCCGCGCCTGAGAAAAAACTGATACAAATAGACATCTTCGGCGACGATCAACTTGGGGTCTTCCAAGATGCCATCTATCGATAGCACCGATTTTCTCGCCAACCATGCATTTGAGACTACGAAATTCTCCAAGTGCAACATCCGTTGCATGTTGAAAGGATCGAAGAAACGTAATGCTCGATTTTCTTTGATCTGTAGGCCAATGGGGCCTCTAAAGTTGACTTGCTGATAGTAGTGCCCTTGCTCGTCTTGAACCTGTACGCATCCACTATATGCAACATCGAAATCTTTGTGAGTGTTGAGTAGACTCACTAGGGAACTGAGGTGGTTGGGGTGAATGGTATCGTCGTCATCCAGATTGCAAAAATAATCGCCGTCAACAACCCGCATGCCATCCCAAAGCGATGTGCTACGAAATCCTGTAGGCTCGGATGCGATTTGTTTGATTGATGTAAATCGTGCTTCATATTTTATTAGCAAATCGTCGATGCCTGAAACGTCTGAATAGCTGACCAATATCAGCCCAAGATTTGCGTGATGCTGTGCTGCCAACGAATCAAGGCAGCGTTGAACAAGACTAAGTTCTCTGCCGCCGATACGTACAATAGCCTCTACTTTCGGCTCTGTGTAACTGCAATTGTCTTGAAGGAAACAGCCTGTACGATTAACTTGCCGCAAGAAATCAGGTAAACGTCCCAGCAATGTTTCAAGAGCGAAGTACTGGTTGAAAATAGCATGCGCTTGTGTAACTAGATTTAGTGCTTTGTCTGGGTGTGAGCGAACCCAATTAAAGTGCCCAATAATTTCGTCCGCTTTGTCAGTCTCGTTAGCGTCTTGATTCACGTAAAGAACCGATTCTCCGAAATGGCGTTTTGCAAAGCTGGAGTCTTCGGTAATTATTACCGCGCAAGCAGCGGCAGCCTCGAATATACGCATCGAAGGGATACCGGCCTGCAAATGCTCTGCTCTGTGCAAACAAAGCGCGACCCCTGCTGTGTTGATCTCGCCAAATATTGACGTCCCATCGAATGGAATTCTGCCTTTGTACGCCTTACCGTAGCGCGCCCATTTTGCTGGGTCGCCATAGAATGAGATTGGCAAGCGAGCGCGCAGCCTCCTAATCAACCGCTCATGTCTCTTTCCATCCCAATGCACGCCAGTATAAAACAATGATGGGCTATGCAAATTTGGCTGGCGGAACTCGGTGATTTGGGCTGTTGGCAAGAAGTCAAAATCAGAAACGGGGAGTTTTTTTCTGGTTGAGAATAGCAAGTCACCCAGGTATTCACGAACGCTCTCCCCGCCAGCAAGACATCCGTCATAACTGAGCACGTTTCGTACTCTCAATGGATCTCTACAAAAATAACTGGGGGGGCTCCAAAGTAGGCCAATCGTTGGAATGTGGGTTAACTTTGGCGAATACTCATGTGTCGCCAAGACACAGTCAACGTTGGCTCCGATGATGTCGTCGGAGGAGGCGGCCTCTATACACGTCCAGCCAAGATTCAAACAGGCCAGTTTTAAGCGGGCAATGAACTCACGCTCGGCAGAATACTCCAGATTGGGCCAGGAATTTAGTACGGCAATGCGCAAGTTAGAGCGTCCCTGAAATTATCTGAATGGAATGCAGTATTTTGAAGTATCGAAATTAAGGTATCCGATACTCGACAATGTTCGGGCATTTGTAATTAGGCATTCTATTGAATGCATGATATTAAATGTTTCCGCGTAATTTTGATTGGTTACAGAAGCTGCTCTACGGATTTTTAATGTTTATGCATTCACGCGGATGCGTATTCACGAAATTCGCTGGACGGATAAGTGATGATGAATCTTGTCTTCAAGTTCAGGATTGAGCATGGTCTGAGGGCGCCTGAATTCAAGCATCTATCTTTTCGATATAAATATACTCAGGTGTAGAGTATCGCCATCTGTGACGAATTAATCCAATAATCGCTTGGTAAATCTTGTTTAGCTTTCCGGCTTTCACCCACTTATTCTGGCATCTGGGCTCCATTCCGGCCTTTCGGATTAGCACATAAGCTGTTTTCAAATCTTGCACATAAGGGCGATAAACAGATTGTATCGTTGCGTTTGGAATAGAATAGTTGCTGAGCTTGAATCGATGCTCATCAACGATCTTGAGCCCGTGAAAATGATGCCAAATGGCTCCGCCATAGGGAAACCTGATCGAGTTCCAAGGTGCCAGCATCCATTCCTGATGCTGGAGTATGTGAACTTCGTCGGCAAATCGTTCGGGCCAGTGATCGAGGTATTTTTGATCACCAAATTTTCCATCCTCGGACCGCGCATAACACCATTCTATGCAACGTTCCTCCCACCACTTCCGGACCCCTTCACCGCGTTCTCGGTGAAAGGTCATGAACTGGACGCAAAACTGACCGCTGGTCGCGGTTTGGTCGTACTCCGGGGCGTAACCATGGTCAGTGATCAATACTGATTTGCCTGATGCATCCAATTCACGAAAAATAGGCGTGGGGCTCTTGCGTAGCCACATGTCTGCATCCAGATACGTTACCCGCTCGACTTTAGGGTCCGACTCAAATACAAAACGTGGGGCGAATGGGGTCAGTGTCCAGCAGTATTCACCCCTGCTACGTTCCTCGCGCACCTGTTTCAGTTCTGACGTTTCGACCTTGTCTAGTTGGAGTAGCCGTGTATTGGCCAAGGCAAGGCGGTTGAGCACCTCGTAAGCCGTATCGTCGACGCCCAGTATCCACAGTGTGAAGTTTCCAGCGTGCCTCTCCATCGATGCATGCAGGGCCAGGCCTTGAGGAAGGAATAGGCTGTCGAACAATGTGACGTAGTGTTCCATCAGCCCCTCTGAAAGGAATTGACAGAAAAAATAACCTGTTCGACATCAGTGTCGCTCAATTGGGGGTGACAAGGAAGCGAGAGACAGGTTTGAGCATGCTTTTCGCCAGCGGGTAGGCCTTCAGGGTCGCACCGGATATGTAACATCGCCTTTTGATGATGAATTGGAACCGGATAGTGAGCCAGCGTCTCAATGTTGCGCTCATGTAAGTGAACTTGCAGGGCGTCGCGGTCATCGCAGCGTAGAACATAAAGATGATGGACGTGTGCCGCTGGTTCCTCGGGTTGTTGCAATAATTGAACGGCTGGATTGTCTATCTCCTCGCTGTAGCGAGAAGCTATTTGGCGACGACGCCCGGTAAACTCTGAAGTCCATCCGATGCGGGCTGCGAGGATTGCTGCTTGGATTTCGTCCAGCCGGCTATTCAACCCCACTTCTGGATGATAGTAACGAGCACTTTGGCCATAGTTCCGTAGCCGCCGCGCATATTCTGCGACCGCGATGTCATTGGTTATCAGGGCGCCTGCATCGCCGACCGCACCCAAATTCTTGGTGGGGTAGAAACTGTATGCGCCTGCTCGGCCAAAACTGCCGGCTACCATCCCTCGCCAGCTAGCCAAATGCGCTTGCGCACAATCTTCCACCAATGCAATGCGCTGGGATTCGCAGAAATTGGTCCAGCGATCCATTGCTCGCAGCTGACCATATAGATGCACAAGAACGACTGCCTTTGTTCTGGTACCAAGACAGCGCTCAGCGCTATCGATATCTAGTAGCGCTGTCTCCGGGTCAATGTCGGCTAGGACAGGTGTCGCTCCCGCCCGGATGATCGCCAGTATGGTTGCATAGGCGGTCATCGAGCTCGTGATTACCTCGTCCCCTGGGCCGATCCCTAGCGAGCGAAGTGAAATTTCGATCGCATCCATACCATTGGCGACGCCTACCGCTTGAGCAACTCCACAGCAACCGGCCCAAAGCCGCTCGAAATTCTCGACTTCACGACCGAGTACGTACCAGCCCGACTCAAGCACCCGCTTAGCGGCGTCTAGCATGGCGTGGCGTAGTGGGTCAGGCTCGGCCTTGAAGTCGTTCATCAGGATCATGAGTGTTGATCCCAGTAATGAGCCCGGTGCTGATTGTAGTAATTCATCGTCCGTCGCAGCCCATCATTGAGACCAACCTTTGGGTTCCAGCCGAGTTCCTCGCGGATCAGGCTGAAATCGCTGTAGTAGTCGCCAATGTCGATTACCTTGCGTTCGGGGGGAAAGGGAATCACCTCGTAAGACCCGTTTCCATCGATCCCGACCATCATCTCGGCAAGCGCCTTGAGGCTCACGACTTCCTTGCTCCCCAAGTTATAGACTTTCCCGTTGGCTGTCTCGCATGCAGCGGCCAACAGTAATGCATCGACGCAGTCGTCAACATAGTTGAAGTCACGCAACTGCATTCCATCTCCGAATACCTTGAGTGGATGCCCTTCGATGAGGAGGCGCACCCAAATGCCTAGGAATGTTTGCCGTGCATCCTTGACCCGCATTCCTGGACCATAAGTATTGGTCAACCGCAGGGCGCAAGCGCGAATGCCATGCACGTTGTTGTATAGCAGGTGATACCACTCCCCCGCCAACTTGTTGATTCCGTTCACATCCACGGGCTGGATCGGGTGTTTCTCATCGACCGGAAGGTAAATTGGCTTGCCATACAATTGGCGCGTGCTGGCAAAGACAACTTTGATCCGGCTACTGGCTTTTCTACAAGCTTCCAAAATCGATAGTTGGGCAGCCGAATTGATGTCCAGATCTGTTTGTGGATCAGTCATGGAGTCCAGATGGCTAGTCTGGCCTGCGAGGTTGAACAGATAGTCCCTGCCCTGAACAAGATAAGCCATTGCGAAGGGGTCGCGAACGTCACAGACGTTCACGGTGACACGATCACGAATGTCCCCGATGTTGAATAGGTTCCCCCCGTATTGTGGAATCAAGCTATCGACGAGCGTAACGTTTGCACCGTACTCAACCAAGGTACGAGCCAAGTTTGAACCAATGAAACCTAACCCACCCGTAATGAGGACATTTCGCCCGGTAAAAGGAGAGTTTTCCAAGATATCTGTCTCTATTATTTGGTCAATCTTAATCAACTAATGGCTTTCAGCTACCGCGTTCAAGTACGATTCCTCGTGAGGCGGCGAACAGCAATTAAACCACGGTAGCTAAGCGGTACAGGGCCGGGAAGTTTATCGATCGCATCAAATTCACAAATTACATCCCAATGCAAACTTAGGATAGATCGGAATAGTGGTAAAGAAAATATCCAGGAAGGATAACTGGCCCTGTGAATTTCCTTTGGCACGCTTTGTACGCACAAACGATCCCCAGAACCAGCCCAGAAAGGTGTGCGATCAACGAGCAGGAACCTTGCATCGGTTTGCCTTAACGCATCGAGAATATCGTACGGCCGTTCGAGATATTGAAGGACACCGCTTAGAAGCACTACATCCGGTTGAGATTCGGCCACGCAGGCATCGATCGATTCGAAGAATCGCAGCCGCTCATCCTGAAATTGCCGCTGCCCTGATAACACATGACTGAGCTGTTCAACAATATTCCAGCGGACATCTTGTATCGAATCAAGAAAGGCCCTGTTTTGGAAGTAGGTACTGCCGAGCGAGCCGCCAAAATCCAGAACGTTGAGTCGCCCCACCTGCTGGGCTGCCACCCACATCAAAGCCGCGAGTAATGGCCACGCATACTGGACCTCATCGAAGAGAACAGAGTCGCGTTCGTAGACTGCTTCGCGGTGTTTAACTTTTCGAAGTGCAGTTGCGGTTTTTTCCAGAATGTTTTCAGCATCGTAACCGTCGCTGTTGGCTGCGGCTGCGGCCCAGGTTGAATAGTTGCCACTAAGCCCCAAAGTGTCCGGATTCTTATTGGATGTTGCAATGTTCAACCACCTGCGCAAGTTACGTTGCAGGGTGCGATAGCCAAGGCGAGCAATAGGAGGTACAAACAGGCCAGCCAACTGACGCGGAGTCATCGTTTCTGGTTCGCGATTTCCCGATATTACGGCGATAGCCGCTCTGACTCGGCGATTGACCCTGCCCAAGACCCGCTTAAGCTTCGGCAGAAGAGGTTCCACCTTGTTGGTCAGAGGAAAAGCGGCGCGGTGTAGAGTGGGGCATGAGGGATGCTCCAGCGGTTCGGGCCACTTTACCGGGATCGGTGGGCATGGTCGAAGTGGCGGATTGTGCCATCCACCCGGCAAGGATGCGTTCGTGGCCATCGCGTCGAAGCCGATGTGTTCCACCATGCTCCATGGTGGTCGCAAGCAAAGTCCGCGGTTCAATATGTGGTGATACAACAGACGCACCGCCCAAAGACTGCGCTCTTTCTCCTGTTCCGCCATGGCTGGCAAGTCGCAACCATAACAGTCGGGGGCAATTCCATGCGCAGCGGCTGCAAGCTTCATTTCGTGCGCATTCTGATCATTCATGCCCTGCCAAGCCCGAGACCAGGTACCCCATACCCAGCATTCGGCACGGCCATCAAAATAGGGCTGATCATTCAACTCAGGCGGGGTTATGCGCGGATGCGTCCACCCTGTGACGCTCATCACTCGCGAATCGTTACGGTAATGGTGAAGTGCGTCGACCAGGTACGTGTAAGTGCCGGGCACACAGATGAGGTCATCCTCAAACACGAGACAAGACTCGTGTTTATTCAGAACCTCGGTCACTCCCGCCATGATCGAGCGGCCCAGCCCCCAATTCTCTTCTCGCTCTAACAGCACCACTTTGCACCAGTCGATTGCGCGGAGGAGCGCTCTTACCTCGCCAACCAATTCCGTCTTGTCATGCGTCCGTGGTCCGTCGCTGAAGACGTAGATTAACGGTACGCGATTATCGCGTAGGCAGGCAAGTGTCCGGCGCAGGTGATCGGGGCGCGCGTAGGCAAAAAGCACCACTGGGATAAGTGATGTTTTCACGTTATTGGGGTGCGCAACGTGTCGATGGAGCCACCTTCTGCCAAATGGTGGTGCGAGTAAATTCGAGAGAGCAAGGGGAGGGGCTAAAATTATTCAACAGAATCTTGTAGCCATTTAGATGAGATTTTGTAAGATTCGTTATGTAGTAGGTGCGCTCTGTATTGTCGACAATGAGAAATCCGCCAACTCTAACTTTACTTGCGGCGTGCTTGATACATGACGGTCGAGCCCGACCGTCAATTACAACCAGATCGAAGGAATGATCCCGGTGTCCATCAATTTGAGAGGCGTATCTCTGAAAACTATATCCCGCAAATTTCTTATCCAAGGAAAAATACAGATTAGGGTCGGCAGCCAGTGCTTCATCAAAAGGAGTGGAAATCGGCTCTGGTTGGACGTGGACAACAGTCCAGTTATTGTCGAAATTCTCATAGCGCACACGTCTGTATAGTAAGTCTAGCCATTTTTTATCATGCTCAACTGTGAAAACACTGGCGCCTTTGCTCAAAAAATAAAGCGTTGATGCACCGCCACCATACTCAAATACACGGCTCCGATCACCAATGGCTTTGTCTAGGAAATCGATAGCTTCAAAAGTAATCCATGGAACTTTGTTATCCACCAACGAGAAGTCAGAGTCTAGGGATGTTTTCCAATCCGAAAAATATTTAAGAAGTCTGAGCGACTCAAAGCCTGTGCAATGCTTCATGAATTCTTTTAAGAATTGCTGTCCTCGATTACGCATCCAGGTTCGAGCTCTCGTTAAAATTAATAGAATAAGGAGCGACGAAAAAACCTTGACCATGGGGGGGGAGTTTGCCGGTCCCGAAGTAGTCACCTGCCTCTACATTGAGCGTCGTGGCGTTTTCGATCCAGTCAAAAATATAACCATTCCCGGAAATAAATAGTGTCAATGAATAAAGGCCCGGGATGAGTGGAAATTTAGGAATTTTTACTCTAATGTGACCATTATTGGTGTTCGGAATCGAAAGGCTGTTTCCATTTGTTTCATTGCTAATGTGCCAAACTCGCAGCCCCTCAAAATTGTTAATTCCAATGGCAAAAGAAGCATTGCTGCATCCCTCAAAGTCCATCTTGTTTTCTAATTTGATATGTAATTCTATCTCTTGACCGCACTGAACTATGTTGATTTTCCTTCCAGCACAATCTTGTACAGCGATTGAACGAAATCTAATTTCTCCTGAACCTTTTCGATCGACCCTAGCTATGAGCGCGGTAGCAACTTGGCTATTTATGTCAGATAAATACGCTTGAATCGTCTCGCTGGTCGGGCCGATTGAACGAACCATCCCGCTATCGAAGTGGATTGCCAACGAACAAAGGTGATCAATTGCTGCCATATTGTGGCTGACGAATAATACTGTTCGTCCGTCCTTCGCCACCGCCCCCATTTTTCCTAGGCATCGTTTTTGGAAGGCAGCGTCTCCGACAGCTAATACCTCATCGACAACGAGGATTTCTGGCTCGAGGTGGGCAGCTACTGCAAAGGCTAGTCGGACGTACATCCCCGATGAGAAGCGCTTGACTGGCGTATCCAGGAATTTTTCAACTTCGGCGAATGCGACGATCTCGTCGAACTTGCGACGAATCTCGGCACTTGTCATACCTAGAATAGCGCCGTTGAGGAAGATATTTTCCCGGCCAGTCAATTCAGGATGAAAACCTGTACCCACTTCCAGCAAGCTGGCTACTCGACCCGTGATCTCGATTCGGCCCTTGGTTGGCTCGGTTATGCGGCTGAGAACTTTCAGCAGGGTCGATTTTCCGGCGCCATTGCGCCCGATGATCCCGACGGATTCTCCTCGCTTGATCTCAAAGGACACGTCCTTAAGCGCCCAGAACTCTTCCACCTCGTCGCCCTGAACGATTGCATGCCCAGCCAGCATGTCTCGCGTCTTTCGTCCCAGATTTCTGACATTGCGGGTGATGACATCGCGTAGTGCCGTGTAGCGTTCAGCCTGTGCGGAGTTATGGCCGACCAGGTAGGATTTGCCGAGGTTCTCGACTTTGATGGCTATATCGGACATGGGTCAGATTAAATCTGCGAAACTTTTTTCCATTTTGCGGAATTGGCGGATACCGACCCATAGAAAGGCTGCGATCACCGCCCAACTCAAGACGAAGCCAGACAGAAAGATTTGAGATTCACCACCGAGAATGGCCCAGCGGAAGCCGTCGATGACGCCAACCATTGGATTGAGTGAATACAGCAATCGCCATTCTTCAGGCACTACCGACGAACTGAAGCCCACCGGCGACACGTAGAGGCCGAACTGCACAATGAAGGGGATGATGTAGCGGAAATCACGGTACTTCACATTGAGCGCAGTAATCCAAAGGCCGGGGCCGAGGCTCGCGAGGAAGGCCATGACCACGAAAATTGGCAGGGTAAGTAGCTGCCAGCTGGGTAGAAAGCGGTACCAAAGCATCAACCCCAATAGAATGACAAAACTGATCAGGAAATCGACGAAGGACACCACAACGGCTGCGGTCGGTACGATCAGCCTTGGGAAGTAGACTTTGCTGATCAGGTTGGCGTTGCCGATGAGGCTGCCTGAGGCACCGGTTAGTGCCGTCGAGAAGAGTTGCCATGGCAACATACCCGCAAAGACCATCAGGGCATAAGGTGCGCTCCCGTCGGTTGGGAGCTTCGCGATATGGCCGAAGATGATGGTGAAGACAAACATCGTCGCTAGTGGCTGGATTAGCGCCCAGGCGAGGCCGATGACGGTTTGCTTGTATCGAACAGCGACGTCTCGCCAAGCGAGGACGAAGAATAGCTCGCGATAACGCCACAGATCACGCCAGTAGTGGCGTTCTGCCATGCCGGGTTCGATAATTAGCGTGTGTCGTTGCTCAATCATGCAACTTGCTGGATTTCGGCAAGAACTCTATTGTGGTCATTGCTGGTACTCTGCATAGGTATTTTGAATACCTGTCTTGAGGAGGATTCTTGCCTGCCAGCCCATTTGGGTCAATTTCTGACTGCTCATCAGCTTCCTGAGTGTTCCATCGGGTTTAATTGCATCGAATTCGATATGACCCGAATAACCAACTGTGTGCGCCACGATTTCCGCAACATCGCGGACAGGCAGATCGGAACCGAACCCAACATTTATGCGGCTCGGATGCTGAAGTGTAATTTCTAACCACTTATCGGTATTCAGGTTCATGGCAAAGATAGCCGCTTCGGCAAGGTCGTCGACGTGAAGGAATTCGCGGAGTGGCTTCCCTGTGCCCCAGAGTTGAACCGAGGTTTTTGGGGTGATACTGCTGTCGACCGTAATTGGCGTCTCTGCATCGAGGCCGATCATGGCTTTGATGTCGGGGGGGATCTGCCCATGGCATTGTTGATCGGCGATGATGGCGCTGATGTTTCCTTCTTGGGCGAGTTTGGCCAAGTGGAACTTCCGCATCATCGCCGGAATGACATGGCTATTGGCGAGGTCGTAGTTGTCGCCAGGTCCATAGAGGTTGCAGGGCATGATGCATCGGTAGTCGGTACCAAACTGCCGGTTGTAACTCTCGCACATCTTGAGGCCGGCGATCTTGGCGATGGCGTAGGGCTCGTTGGTGGGCTCGAGCGGGCCGGTGAGGAGGTATTCTTCCTTGATCGGCTGCGGGCAGTCGCGGGGGTAGATGCAGCTTGAACCGAGAAACAGCAGCTTATTGATTCCGGCTTGCCAGGCTTCATGAATCACGTTGGTCTGGATCATGAGGTTCTGGTGGATGAATTCGGCCGGGTACGTGTTGTTTGCGTGGATGCCACCGACCTTGGCTGCGGCGAGATAGACCTGATCGATGCGCTCGCTCTGGAAGAAGGCGCGGACGGCAGCCTGATTCGTCAGATCAAGTTCGGCGTGGGTGCGGGTGACGAGGTTGGTATGGCCATTCGCCAGCAGTGCGCGAACGATGGCCGATCCAACCATCCCGCGGTGCCCGGCGACAAAGATTCTTGGTTGATGAGTCATGCGCATGGCCCCGCTTTGTAGTTCACGCTTTCCTGCCCCTGTCGCCAAGTGTTTCCAGGGCGCGCTCCAGAATCATTCGATCCGCGACATCCTTGTCGCGCATCGTCTGTTTGGTACGAAGCAGCCCTTCAAGGTTGATCGTGCGAACCGGAAGCCCTTCCATATCGATCACTTCCGCGAACTGCTGTAACGTTTCATAGGTTTCCCCGCCGGCGTTGAGCATGATATCGACGACGAATGCGTCCGCGACACGTATGTTTTCGCCTTCCTCGAACCAGGCTGGGGCAATGTCTCTTGCCGCCTGATCTGGCAGCACCATCAGTGCTTGCCTGGTCTTTTCTCCGGCTTCCCGGGTGGCGGGTACCAGGACATCGATGTCCGTGGTGGCGCGATGGTAACCGTGGGCGAACAGCGCATAGCCACCAATCAGAAGGTAATCGACGCGGTTTTGATTCAATGACGAGATCAACATCTTCAGGTCTTCCAGCGATGCGGGATGGCTGTACTCTCGCATCAGGAGCGCTCCAGGGCAATTTGCGCCATGCCCTCGATCAGATTGGTCTGCTGATGCCGATTGGCCTCTTCATGCGACTTGAAATGGAAGACTCCCTTGGGAATGAAGGTCGTTCGGCCCGTTGGCAAGCGATGGATTTCGTCGTTGAAACGGGCGCCTTCCATCAACAGGATTGCCGAGGCCGAGAAAGTGATCTGGCGCTCTTTGCGATGACCAATAGTGCGCATGATTGCCGGCTCTTGTTCGGAGGTCATTCGTAATGATCGAAGGCCTGGAAACCGGCCTGTCTGACGAGCGCATCACGTTTGGCGCTTGCATGGTCGGCCGCCACCATTTCGCGGATCAATTCGTCGAGCGGGATCTTCGGCGTCCAGCCCAGTTTCACCCGTGCCTTGGTCGGATCGCCGAGGAGGGTTTCAACCTCGGTCGGGCGATAGTAGCGCGGGTCGATGCGGACAATGGTGTTTCCGGGGGCGCAGGGCACATTGTCGCGGTCGACACGCTCGACAATGCCAATTTCGGATTCACCGTGGCCCTCGAAGCGCAGGGCGATGCCGAGTTCTGAAGCTGCTTTCTCGACGAACTGGCGCACGCTGAACTGTATGCCGGTGGCGATGACGAAATCTTCCGGCTTTTCCTGCTGCAGCATCAGCCATTGCATCTCGACATAATCTCGGGCGTGGCCCCAGTCGCGCAGGGCGGAGAGGTTGCCGAGATAGAGGCAGTCCTGCAGGCCGACCGCGATTCGGGCAAGGGCGCGGGTGATCTTGCGGGTGACGAATGTTTCGCCGCGGATCGGGCTTTCATGGTTGAAGAGGATGCCGTTGCAGGCATAGATGCCGTAGGCCTCGCGGTAATTGACGGTGATCCAGTAGGCGTAGAGCTTGGCGACGGCGTAAGGGCTGCGCGGATAGAAGGGGGTGGTCTCGGTTTGCGGTGTTTCCTGAACCAGGCCGTAGAGTTCCGAGGTAGACGCCTGGTAGAAGCGGGTCTTCTTTTCGAGCCCGAGAATGCGGATGGCTTCCAGAAGGCGCAGTGTGCCCAGCCCGTCGGCGTTGGCGGTGTACTCGGGGGTCTCGAAACTTACCGCGACATGGCTCTGGGCGGCGAGGTTGTAGATTTCGTGCGGTTGCACCTGCTGGATGATCCGGATCAGGTTGGTGGCGTCGGTGAGGTCGCCGTAGTGCAGGATGAAGTTGCGGTTGCTGACGTGCGGATCCTGATACAGGTGATCGATACGGTCGGTGTTGAAAGAGGACGAACGCCGCTTGATGCCGTGGACGACGTAACCCTTGCCGAGAAGCAATTCAGCCAGATAGGCGCCATCCTGGCCTGTGATTCCTGTGATCAGGGCAACTTTGGTCATGCCTCATCTTTCTGTCGTCGAAGTCTTGGGCGTTGGGCGGTGCCGGTGCATCTCCGCCTTGAATCGCTGTATAACGCTGACGGTCATTTCCTGCAACCCGGAGGTGGGCGCCGGACGCTGCACGTTGGCGCTCGGGTTGAGGCTTTCGATCAGGTCGGCTTCGATTCTGGCGACATGGCCGTTATCGATTTCCGGGGTGGCGACCCAAATGATGTGGGTGCTGCCGGCTTTACTTAGTGCGCGTTTGACGTGGTTTTCCGAGGCTTTGCT
>Ga0209573_1003320_pt1 | contig 17953 bp, 18 predicted proteins | sample TNRBio252014_DNA_FD_185870 | JGI IMG/M metagenome (GOLD analysis project Ga0209573, IMG submission 185870) | Wastewater treatment Type I Accumulibacter community from EBPR Bioreactor in Madison, WI, USA - TNR Reactor_6/25/2014_ DNA (SPAdes)... | ecosystem: Engineered > Bioreactor > EBPR >...
ACTGAGCGCGAATCCCAACGGGGCGCTGTGTCAGCGGATCGTCTATCCCAGCGCGGGCGAATGGGGAGCGCATCCAGAGGGAAACGGCGATGAGTTTCATTGATTTTGTAAGGTCCCACTAATAATTTTTGGGAGAAACAGAAACAACAGCATAAAAATGCCTACCCCTATCCAAACATAATTCCATGCACTGACTTTTTTAGTTGGGATATCTAGGTAGTGTTCCAGACATGGATTTCATACCGTTGCTTTGAACCGCCTAACGCCACACATCACCGGCAGCAAAAAGCAGAGCGAGGAACGAGCGGCGCTTTTTGCTGTCCGAGTGCATGTGATTGTTAGAGATTTTTTGTTCCTTTGCCACGGTTACAGTTGAAGCATAGTGTCCATATGTTACTCATTTCATCTGACCCTCCTTTTGCTACGGGAATTTTATGGTCAACCTCCAGCCGAGCACCTTCAGAAGCGGTTGTACCACATATTTAGCAACGGTAATCATCTCTACGAAAGACATCAAACCTTAGAGCTAAAGAAAGGCCAGATCGTACAGTATTGTTGCTCTTAAACTCCTCATAAGCCTCTTCAAGAGCTTGAATTGCTTCATTGCAAGCGAATTGGCCAATGAGGCGATTTCTAAGTATTTCTAATGAACTGCTTTCCAAGGGAAAACCTTTGTCTCGTTGTACATCCTTGGATAGATCGCCAATGGGATCATCTCGATCTTGCTGCTTCATCAGCCAGCGAGAGAAAGGACCTGTCTTCGGCTTCTTTGGCTTGGGGATACTTGAAAAAAGATTGTGTGCATCATTCGGCCTATGAAGGCCGCCTTGTGAGTTTTTCTTAAGAACCGTCCAACCCTTCACTGAGCGATCATATCTTTCCTTATCTGTGCCTGAATGCGAGACCTCTGAAAAGTGCTTCTCATCCACAAACGAATCACAGTATGCGCAATAATACTGCCCTGTTCGGTCTCCTACTTCATCTCCGTGAAAATAGTATCTCGCAGTCATTTTTATCTCTAACAGTTGGTTAGACAGAATAGGTTAATATTGCAATAGGCAGAATAGGCTGCCAAGGTACTAGGCAGAAACGCGGTTACCTCGCCCCCTCCACCAATGCTACTTGATAAATTTATAGCCGGAAGTTTCAACGATGTAAGTGTTATTTTCTGTTTCAACCAGCGGAAAAGACGAACCTTTTTTCTCCATATCACTATGTCTGGAAAGTCTTTAAATGTAGTTTTTTTACATCATACGACCTTTTTTGAGATAAGCCACGCCATCCAAGCAGGACGGCGGAACGGGGCTACAATCAAGGTAGATTCACAACCCTCGCGGGGATTCCGACATGCGCATTTTGGCGGCGCTGATCTTGGCGGGAACGCTGGCGGTGTTGGGCGGGAGCGTAACGGCGGCCACGTCCACGCCCGGTCTGGCGCTGACGCTGGAAGTGCATGGGGCCATCGACCCGGCCAGCCGCGATTTCATCCTGCGCGGTCTGGAGCAGGCGCGGGCGCGCAATGCCGCCGTCGCGATCCTCAAGCTCGACACGCCCGGCGGGCTGGACAGTTCGATGCGCGACATCATCCAGGCGATCCTGGCTTCGCCCGTGCCGGTGATCGGCTACGTCGCCCCGGAAGGCGCCCGCGCCGCCAGCGCCGGCGTCTACATCCTCTATGCCTGCCACCTCGCCGCCATGGCTCCGGCCACCAACCTTGGCGCAGCCACGCCAGTTCGTATTGGCGGCTTGCCGCTGTCGTCCCCACCACCCCGCGACCCCGCGAAGGAACCGACCGCACCGAAACCCGGCGATCCTTCAACAGATCCATCGACAACCGCGCCCATGCCCACCGATGCCATGGAGCGCAAACTGATCAACGACGCCCGCGCCTATATCCGCTCGCTGGCCCAACTGCGCGGGCGCAACGCCGAGTGGGCCGAACAGGCGGTGATCGAAGCCTCCAGCCTCAGCGCCCGGGATGCGCTGCAACAGGGCGTGATCGACTTGGTCGCCGCCGACATCCCCGATCTGCTGCGCCAAGCCGATGGCCGGCAAGTAGCTGTGGCCGGCGGCAATTCCACCTTGGCGACCCAGGGACTGACGGTCGAAAGCCTTAAACCCGACTGGCGCACCCGGTTGCTGGGGATGATCGCCCATCCCATGACCGCCTATATCCTGCTACTGGTCGGGGTGTACGGACTGGTGTTCGAACTGGCCCATCCAGGCATGGCCGCGCCGGGGGTGCTGGGCGGAATCTGCCTGCTGCTGGCGCTGTTCGCCTTTCAGGTCATGCCGGTTAACGCCGCCGGGCTGGCGTTGCTGCTGCTCGGGCTGGCGTTCATGATCGCCGAAGCGTTCGCGCCCAGCTTCGGCGCGCTGGGCCTGGGCGGAATCACCGCCTTCGTCGCCGGTTCGCTGTTGTTGTGGGATGAAACCAGCCCCGGTTACCAAATCCCGCTCGCCCTGATTCTCGGCTTCGCCCTGGCCAGCGCCGGGCTGCTGATCGGTTTGGCGACGCTGCTGGTCCGCCAGCGCCGCCGGCCCGTGGTCAGCGGCGCGGAGGAAATGCTGGGCGCGGTCGGCGCGGTCATGGCCGACGATCCGGGACGGGTCTGGATTCACGGCGAATCCTGGCTCGCTCGCGCCGACCGGCCACTGCGTCCGGGCGAGCGGGTTCGGGTCGCCAGCCGCGCTGGGTTGACGCTGTTCGTGCAACCGCTGAATTCCGACACAGGAGAACCACCGTCATGATCTTGTTCAATCCCTTCCTGATCGCGCTGTTCATTTTGCTGCTGCTGGTCTTCGCCTCCATCAAGGTGCTGTACGAATACGAGCGCGGCGTGGTGTTTTTCCTCGGCCGCTTCCAGGCCATCAAGGGACCGGGGCTGATCATCCTGGTGCCGGTCATCCAGCAAATGCGGCGGGTGGATTTACGCACCATCGTCATGGACGTACCCAGCCAGGACGTGATTTCCCGCGACAACGTCTCGGTCAAAGTCGATGCGGTGATCTACTTCCGGGTGGTCGATCCGGAGCGGGCCATCATTCAGGTCGAGGATTACTACAACGCTACCAGCCAGTTGGCCCAGACCACGCTGCGCTCGGTGCTGGGCCAGCACGAAATGGACGAGATGCTGGCGGGACGGGACGAACTGAACCGGGACATCCAGAACATTCTGGACGCCGAAACCGACGTGTGGGGGATCAAGGTCTCCAACGTGGAAATCAAGCGCGTCGATATCGACGAGAGCATGATCCGCGCCATCGCCCGCCAAGCCGAGGCCGAGCGCGAGCGGCGGGCCAAGATCATCAACGCCGAGGGCGAATTCCAAGCCGCCGAGCGAATCCGCCAGGCCGCCGAGATCATCGCTTCCCAGCCGCAGGCCTTGCAATTGCGCTATCTGCAAACGCTCAACGACATCGGCATCCAGAACAACACCACGATAGTCTTTCCGGTGCCGCTGGATCTGCTCAAGCCGCTGCTGACGATGGCGGAGCGGGGGGAGTTGGAGCGACGCGGCTAGTCGGATGACCCCCGCGCCACCCCGTTGAATCATGCTGAAAATCGGTGGCTTTTCGGTTGCCAAGGTTCCCCGACCCCGTGCTCCCTTCAACCGCCGCCGCCGACCCTGCCGGCCAGCGCTTCGCACCGCTTCCGGCTGTCCCTTGTGGCCGACGATGACGTAAACCTCGTCGCATTCCACGTCCCCCGACAGGGCCGGTTCGGGTTGGCGTATGACCACCTCGTCCCGTAACTGCTCGGTCATCCGCTGCGTATCGCTGGGGTCCAACTCCAATTCTTGGGCAATCTGGGTGTTCGCGAGGTTCAACCCTATAAAATACAAACACAAAATCCACCGCGCCGGTTGCGTCGTATCCCGCCCCTGCTTCGTCACGGCGGCCGCTCTGCAGTGGGGACGGCTTTAGCCGGTAAGTCATTGAGTAAAAAAACCTGGCCGCTACCTTGCCCGCCGCACAGGCTGATGATCTGGCCCTGAACATTGCCGAGGGAATTCGGATTCGGTTCGGAGGTGGGTTGATCTACATCAACCAGGGCAAGAAATTTTTACGCGCCCAACGCGATGCGGCTATCTGGCGCGAGTTCACCGGCCACAACCACCTCAATCTGGCCCGGCGCTACGGCCTTAGCGTAGCCCACGTCTACGACATCCTCGCCAGATTCCGCGAGGTCGCGCCAAGTGGATAAGTCGGGTTCGATCTTCACCGCCTTGCGTTCGCCTTGCAGACCGGCGATGCGCCCCAGGGCCGGCGTTATCATCGTGGTGGTCAAGATCGAACCCGACTTCCGGCGTCGCCAGTGGGCCGGCGCGGCGCTGACCGTCGGGTAGCTCATGAACGCCAGCCGGTTCCGGTTCGCCCGGGTGAACTCGACAACGAGGGGCGGGTAGACCTTCATCCTGGCGCTGGCAGTCGGGTAGATCATTCGCTGAACGCGCCCAGATTCACAATCTCGGGGACAATCACGGGACGCTCAGAGACAAGAAACGGCCAAAAATGGCCGTTATTCATCGCATCGCCGCCAAGGAAGAAAAGGCTAACTAGCTGATTTTTGGTGCTGGTGGTGGGACTCGAACCCACAAGGCCGGTCAAGGCCGCAGGATTTTAAGTCCTGTGTGTATACCATTCCACCACACCAGCGGGGTAGGGCCAGTAGCAAATCATGCGGGTATCGCGTCGATCCATCTGGCTATTTCCGCCATTCGATTTTGTTCATACCCTATGAAGCACCCCAACACTCCGCGGGTTACGCTCGCTTGTTCGGCGACCATTTCCCGCAGCGTCCAAGTAGGATAGTCTACCAGCGTCCGGGTTGTCACTATCCCCCTTGCAGGACCTTACCACCCATCGGTTCCTCATCACCGAGCGAGGGTGATAGAAAGGTGGTAGGACGGAAAATTGCTGAAGGCTTGACGGACGGGTTTTTTACGCTAGAATCGCAATCCTTCGTGCAGCGGGAATAGCTCAGTTGGTAGAGCACAACCTTGCCAAGGTTGGGGTCGCGAGTTCGAGTCTCGTTTCCCGCTCCAAATTCCCCAAGCCTCGAACCTTCGGGGCTTTTTTATATCTCCCGCGAGGTTGACGGCCGGGGTTTCCAGTACAGGGCTAGGTGGCAGAGTGGTCATGCAGCGGCCTGCAAAGCCGTGGACGCCGGTTCGATTCCGACCCTAGCCTCCAGTCGAGTGCCCAAGGCAGTCCGGCGAAGTTAACGAGCATTACCCAACCCCTCGATTTTACGGGCTTTTTCTACCAGTAGACGTGGCCGGACTTCCCGCACCATTGGATACAGGCCCGAGTTCGGGGTATCGCGTGGGGTGCGACTCCCGCCACCGTATCCCGTGCCCTCATGCCCCCGAGCAATTCCGCCGTCGATGCTGCCAAGCCCGGCGACAAATCCTGGAAACTCTTCGACGGGAAGGGGCTTTTCCCGCTAGTCAATCCGAACGGTTCCAAGCTATGGCGTCGGTTCGCCGGCAAGGATCAACTGCTGGGATTGGGCAGCTATCCCGACGTGTCGTTGCAGGCCCGTGGGGGACGCCAGAAAATCCGCGAACAGGCTGCGGCGGGTAACGATCCCAGCGCCGCCCTGGCTGGCGAAAGAAGCAGGCGTGCAATCTCAAGCACGGTGCCGATCATTTCCTACGAATCCTGATAATTCTCCGATTCATCCATTTGCCGGCATGAGCGAAAGAGAATTGCCGATCGCTGGCCCGCCAGGATGCAATCCGCCAAAGGTCTGATAAATTTTAAGAGATGCGTAAATCTCCAGTGGGAATCCTGGCATTCCCGTGGATCGCCGATCATGCCAACAACCACCAAACGATCAGGAGAAGGAGCACATGCAGCGTCGTGAATTCATCAAGAAAGCTGGTCTGGGTCTGGCCGCCGCCAGCGCGGCGACCGTTCCCGCCATCGTTCGGGCGGAAGCCTTGCCCACCATCAAATGGCGGATTGCCTCCAGTTTCCCCAAGAGCCTGGATACGATCTACGGCGGCGCCGAAGTGCTGGCCAAACGAATCGCCGAACTTACGGAAGGCAAATTCGAGATTCGGGTGTTCGCCGGCGGCGAGATCGTGCCGCCGTTCGGAGTACTGGACGCCGTGCAACAGAACACGGTGGAGTGTTGCCATACCTGCGGTTACTACTTCCACGGCAAGAACAAGGCGTTTTCCATCGATACCGCCATCCCGTTCGGTCTGAACGCCCGGCAGATGAATGGCTGGTATTACTACGGCGAGGGTCTCGCGCTGACCCGCGAATTCTTCGCCAGATACAGCGTCGTCAACTTCCCCGGCGGCAACACGGGCACCCAGATGGGCGGCTGGTTTCGCAAGGAAGTCAAGTCGCTGGAGGACCTCAAGGGACTGAAGATGCGCATTCCGGGTTTCGGCGCAGAGGTGTTTTCGGCGCTGGGCGCGGTGCCGCAGGCCCTGCCGGGCGGCGAAATCTATCCGGCGCTGGAGCGGGGCGCGATCGACGCCGCCGAGTGGGTCGGTCCCTACGACGACGAGAAGCTCGGGTTCTACAAGGTCGCCAAGTTTTACTACTACCCGGGGTGGTGGGAGACCGGCCCGCAGATCAGCTTCTACGTCAACAAGGAACAATGGGAGAAGTTGCCCAAGCCCTATCAGGCGGCGTTCGAGACCGCCGCCATCGAGGCCAACCTCCGGATGATGGCTGCCTACGACGCCAAGAACCCGCTGGCCATCCAGCGACTGGTGCAGAACGGGACCCAGCTCAAGCGCTATCCGGACGATGTGTTGAAGGCTGCCTACGAGGCGGCACAGAAGCTGTACGCCGAGGAATCCGCGAAAAATCCGGATTTCAAGAAGCTCTACGATTCCCTGCACGTCTACCAGCAGATTTCCGATATCTGGATGGGTCTTCCCGAGGGTGCGCTGGCGAACTTCATGCAGGCGCGGATGCGCGACAAGAAGTAGCGAGGAGTTTACCGGGAAGCCTGGATTCTCCTCTCCCCTTGCGGGAGAGGAGCCGAGGATGAGGTGGAACGGGCCCTACTGCTGGGGCTTGGGCGCCATCTGCTTGAACAGGTCGGCGGTATCCTCTGGCTGCGAATCGGTTCCGGCGCCGCTTTGGTCGTCCTGCGGCGCCAGCATCCGCACCTGCGCCGGCTCGCCCGAGTGAATGGGACGGTCGAGGCCGATGGTCACCAGCGCCGGGAAGGCGATGATCAGCCCGACCATGATCACCTGGATCACCACGAACGGCACCGCGCCCCAGTAGATGTCGGTGGTGCGCACCACCGGCGGGGCCACGCTGCGCAGGTAGAACAGGGCGAAGCCGAACGGCGGGTGCATGAACGAGGTTTGCATGTTCACGCCCATCAGGATGCCGAACCAGACCAGGTCGATGCCCAGCTTCTCCGCCACCGGCGCCAGCAACGGCAGGATGATGAAGCTGATCTCGAAGAAATCGAGGAAGAACGCCAGCAGGAACACCAGGGTGTTCACCACGATGAGGAAACCCAACTGACCGCCGGGCAGGTCGAGCAGCAGGTGCTCCACCCACAGATCGCCGTTGACGCCGCGAAACACTAGGCTGAACACGCTGGAGCCGATCAGGATGAAGATCACGAAACTGGTGATTTTGGCGGTGGCGGTCATGGCCTCGACCAGCAGCTTGCGGTTCAGCTTGCCCTTGCCCAGCGCCATCGCCAGCGCGCCGACCGCGCCCAGCGCGCCGCCCTCGGTGGGGGTGGCCCAGCCGATGAAAATGCTGCCGAGCACCAGGAAGATCAGCAACAGCGGCGGGATCATCGCCACCACCACCCGCCAGGCCAGCGCCCAGCCGCGCAAGGTACGGGCTTCCAGGGGCAGGGCCGGGGCGACGTGCGGGCGAAAAATGGCGTTCAGCAATACCCAGCCGACGTACAGCCCGGTCAGAATGAAGCCGGGGATAAAGGCGCCCTTGTACATGTCGCCCACCGAGCGGCCGAGCACGTCGGCCATCACGATCAGCACCAGCGAGGGCGGGATGATCTGCGCCAGGGTGCCGGAGGCGGCGATCACCCCGGAGGCCAGCGCCTTGTCGTAGCCGTAGCGCAGCATGATCGGCAGCGAGATCAGGCCCATGGCGATCACCGAGGCCGCCACTACGCCGGTGGTGGCGGCCAGCAGGGCGCCGACGAAAATCACCGCGTAGGCCAGCCCGCCGCGGACGGTGCCGAACAACTGGCCGATGGTGTCGAGCAGGTCCTCGGCCATGCCGCTGCGCTCTAGCACCAGCCCCATGAAGGTGAAAAACGGAATCGCCAGCAGGATTTCGTTCTTCATGATGCCGAACACTCGGTCCGGGAACGCTTGCAGCAGGTTGGGAGTGAGCAGGCCCAGGTGGATGCCCAGCAGGCCGAAGGCCATGCCGACCGCCGCCAGCGAGAACGCGACCGGATAGCCGATCAGCAGAAACACCAACAGCGCCGAAAACATGATCGGCGCCATGTTGGCGATCAGGAATTCGTCCATGTCAATGACCTCCCTTAAACTCGGGCATGGGCCGGTGACCGGTCAGCACCGCGATGTTCTTAATGGTCTCGGACAGACCTTGCAGGCTGAGCAGGATGAAGGCGGCCGGAATTGCCAGCTTGATCGGCCACCAGATCAGCCCGCCCGGATTCGACGATCGCTCGTTGGTCTGGTAGGCGATCAGGAAGAAGTTCCAGGAGTCCACGGCAATCAGCAGGCAGACCGGTAGCAGGAACAGCAAGCCGCCCAGGATGTCGATCCAGATCCGCGCGACCGGCGGCAACTTGGAGGACAGGATGTCGATGCGAACGTGGCCGCCTTCCCGCAGGGTCCAGGCCGAGCAGAACAGGAACACCAGCCCGAACATGAACCATTGCGATTCCAGCAGGGCGTTCGATCCCTTGTCGAACGCGTAGCGCAGGGTGGCGGTCAGGGCGCTGGTCAGGACGCAGAACAGGATCAGCCAGGTCATCCAGCGGCCGATCGCCGTGTTGAGGGCGTCGATGGCCGCCGAGACGCGGAGCAGGAATTTCATGTCGCCTCCTGGGGTTTCAATCAGCGCGCCGGGCGCAAACTTTTCAAGTGTAGTTGTCGAAGTCGGACCTGCCACCGCATCGCCGCCGAGGGTGGCGACGGTTTGCTGTTAAAATGCGAACCCACGGCCGGGATGACGGCGATGACCCTGCGAGAGGCTTTCCATGCAATACCGGGATTTGCGCGATTTCATTAGCCAACTGGAGCGGCTCGGCGAACTCAAGCGCATCGCGGTCGCCGTGGATCCGAAGCTGGAAATGACCGAGATTTGCGACCGGGTGCTGCGCGCTGGCGGTCCCGCGCTTCTGTTCGAGTACCCCAAGGGCCATGCCATTCCGGTGCTGGGCAACCTGTTTGGCACCCCGCGCCGGGTGGCGCTAGGCATGGGTGCGGACGACGTGGAGGCCTTGCGCGAGGTCGGCAAGCTGCTGGCGTTTCTGAAGGAGCCCGAGCCGCCCAAGGGCTTGCGCGACGCTTGGGAGAAGTTGCCGGTTTTCAAGAAAGTGCTGGACATGGCGCCGAGGAAGATTAACCGCCCGCCGTGCCAGGAACGGGTGATCGAGGGGCCGGACGTGGATTTGTCGCGGTTGCCCATTCAAACCTGCTGGCCGGAGGACGCCGGGCCGCTGATTACCTGGGGGCTGGTGGTCACGCGGGGACCGAACAAGCCCCGGCAGAATCTGGGCATCTACCGCCAGCAGGTGATCGATCGCAATAAAGTCATCATGCGCTGGCTGGCGCAGCGGGGTGGGGCGCTGGATTACCGCGAATGGCAACAAGCCCGGCCCGGCGAGCCGTTTCCCATCGCCGTGGCCTTGGGCGCCGATCCAGCCACCATTCTCGCGGCGGTGACGCCGGTGCCGGACGCGCTGTCGGAATACGCCTTCGCTGGACTGTTGCGCGGTTCCCGCACCGAGCTGGCGCAATGTCTGGGTAGCGAGCTGCAAGTCCCGGCCTCGGCCGAGTTCGTGCTGGAAGGCCGCATCGCCTCCGACGAAACCGCGCTGGAAGGACCGTTCGGCGACCATACCGGCTATTACAACGAAGTAGACCGTTTCCCGGTGTTCACCATCGAACGCATCACTCACCGCGAGAATCCGATCTATCACAGCACCTATACCGGTCGCCCGCCGGACGAGCCGGCCATTCTCGGCGTGGCGCTGAACGAGGTGTTCGTGCCGATCCTGCAAAAGCAGTTTCCCGAAATCGTGGACTTTTATCTGCCACCGGAAGGCTGTTCCTACCGACTGGCGGTGGTGTCGATGCGCAAGCAGTATCCGGGGCACGCCAAGCGGGTGATGCTCGGCGTCTGGTCGTTCCTGCGCCAGTTCATGTACACCAAGTTCGTGATCGTGGTAGACGAGGACGTGAACGCCCGCGACTGGAAGGATGTCATTTGGGCCATGACGACGCGCATGGACCCGGCGCGGGATACGGTGATGATCGAGAATACGCCCATCGATTATCTCGACTTCGCCTCGCCGGTGTCCGGTCTCGGCTCCAAGATCGGCTTCGACGCCACCAACAAATGGCCGGGCGAGACCAACCGCGAATGGGGCCGGCCATTGACGATGAGCGCGGAGGTGAAACAGCGGGTGGATAAGTTGTGGGGGGAGTTGGGGCTGTAACCTGGATGGTCTGATTTGATTACCTTATATTTTTAATATTTATAAATCAAATGGTTGAAACTTAACGACTCTTCTAATCACGCTTGGCGGCGCCAAGGTGGGGTTTTAAGGCTCAATTTATCTTGATTGCCTAAGCTTGCGCGCATGAAGTCAATCTCGCCACGGGAGGATCATCATGCGATTCCTGCTTACCGCTGTTTTATTGTCGGTTGCGACCGTTAGTGTTCAAGCGGAGACGCCGACTGATTTTCAAAATCTGTACGCCGCTCAAGCCAAACAGGAAAATCCGGCGTTCGCCGGTTTCTCCGCCGAGCAGGGCCAACGTTTCTATGCCAACACGCATGGCAAGGAATGGGGTTGCGCCACTTGTCATGGCCGTACCCCGTCCGCCATCGGGCAACATACCGCGACGGGTAAAACCATCGCCCCCCTGGCGCCCGCCGCCAATGCCGAACGTTTCACTCGCCCCAACAAGGTCGAAAAGTGGTTCAAGCGTAACTGCAACGAAGTGCTGGACCGGCCCTGCACCGCCCAGGAGAAGGGCGACCTATTGGCTTATCTGCTCACCGTTCGCTAGGGGAATCGTCATGAACCTGCTCTATCGGATTCATTGGCGGGCCACCGCCGTGGGAGCAATCCTGGCGCTGACCGCTGGCGGCGCCTTCGCCGAGGACGACGATGACAAGCGCATCCGGCCATTGAATCATGCTGCCTGGCAACAGGAATGCGGCGCTTGCCATGTCGCCTATCCGCCGCAATTGCTGCCCGCGAGGTCATGGCGGGCGATCATGGAGGGCCTCGACCAGCATTTTGGTACTGATGCCTCGCTCGATCCTCAACAACGCGCCGACATTCTGCGCTTTCTGGAGACCAACGCCGGCCCAGGTCGCGCTGCAAGGGATGGCAAGCCTCTGTTGCGCATCACCGAAACCCGCTGGTTTATCCACGAGCATTCCGAGGAATTGCCCGCCAACATTTGGAACCGGCCCAGCGTGAAGTCACCCGCCAACTGCATTGCCTGCCATATGGCCGCCGACCGTGGTGATTACAGCGAGCGGACCTTGCGCCTGCCGAGATAGCCAAGCCAGCGCCCCTGTATTGATGGAGATCGCCATGAATCCCATTTATCGACTTCGCATATTTCACCTCCTGTTTGTCCTGGTGTTCCTGATCGCCTATTTCACTGGCGACGAGAGTGATTTGTTGCATGTCTGGCTGGGCTACGGGTTGCTTACCTTCCTGGTTGTCCGGTTGCTTATGGCGCTAGCCAGAGTTAAAGGATTTCCGGCGCTATGGCCCTCGTTCGGCTCGGGCATGGCCGTTGCCACCGTAAGCCGGGCGTTGCTGGTCGCGCTCCTATTATCCACAGGCGTGACGTTGGCGACGGGTTTGACGATGGTTGATAACGCCCGCGTGTTGGGCATTACCCCCGTTCCAACGATTGCACCCGCTGGTGTGGATGAAGCGCGGGAAAAGTCCACCCGCGCCACTCATGAATTCCTGGAAGATATTGAAGATGTTCATGAAATCGCGGCCAGCACCACACTGGGCCTTGCGGGCTTACACGTTGCGTTTCTTCTGGCGTTCCGCCGTCGCTTTGCCTTGAACATGATTCCGGCGTTCGATGTGTTGGCCCGCCGCTGGCGCGGTTTCGCGTCGAAGGCGGGCGGTCTGGGTCTGTCCCAAATGCGGAACTACTAAGAAGGATGATTTCGAGTAAGGATGATTTCGAGAAGGCGGAGATATAAAGTACCTTAAATCATTGCCATGGAAATCGAACCACCATGTCCTATCACATCACCATTCAGCCCAGCGGTCACGAATTCCAGGTCGCGGAAAACGAGTCGGTACTGGATGCCGCCCTGCGCGAGAAGGGCAGCGTGCTGCCCTACGGCTGTCGCAACGGAACCTGCGGCTCCTGCATGGGCACGATCCAGGCGGGCGAAGTGGGCTATCCCAATGGCCGTCCGCCCGGTCTGAGCGAGCGCGACCAGGCCGAGGGCAAGGTGCTGTTGTGCCAGGCGCGGCCGTGTTCGGATCTGGTGATCGAGGCGCGCGAGATCAAGGCCGGCGGCGACATCGCGGTCAGAATTCTGCCGTGCCGGGTGGAGCGGCGGGAACTGCTGGCGCCGGACGTGATGCGGCTCTATCTCAAGCTGCCCAATACCGAGCGCCTGCAATTCCTGGCTGGGCAGTACGTGGACATCCTGCTGGCCGATGGTCGGCGGCGGGGATTTTCGCTGGCCAATCCGCCCCACGCCGACGAGTTGCTGGAACTGCACGTGCGGCATGTACCGGGAGGCTTCTTTACCGATTACGTATTCGACAAGATGAAGGACAAGGCGCTGTTGCGTTTCCAGGGGCCGCTGGGGACGTTTTTCCTGCGCGAGGATTCGCTGCGGCCGATCATCCTGATAGGCGGCGGCACCGGCTTCGCACCGTTGAAGGGCATGTTGGAACACGCTTTCCACATCGGGCTGAAGCGTCCGCTGCATCTGTACTGGGGCGCGCGGGCGAAGGTGGATTTGTATCTGGACGCACTGCCGCGCCAGTGGGCGGCGGAACATCCGCGCTTCCGCTATACCCCGGTGCTGTCGGAGCCGCGCCCGGAGGATGGCTGGCAAGGGCGCACCGGCTGGGTACACGAAGCGGTCGCCGCCGATTATCCCGATCTGAGCGGTTACGAGGTTTATATGAGCGGTCCACCGCCGATGATCGAAGCCGCTAAGCCGGTTTTCGCCACCCAAGGCTTGCCGGCGGAACAGTTACTCCATGATTCCTTCGAGTTTGCGCCGCGTTGAATGCCGTCCGCGCAATAGCCAGCGCCCCGGCAACGGCGTTATAGTCTTTAGTCATCATGCGGCCACCCGAATTTTTCCCGGCGCCCTCGGGTCAAAACCCTCGCTTAATGATCGGTCCCAGCCAAATTTCACCATGAAACGCTTCTTTCAACGCTATCTGCCCGATCCCCAGGCGCTGCGCGCCCATAAGAATCTGCGCTTTCTGGGCGACCTGTTGCACGACCCCCGTCTATGGCATTTCGGTCGTCGCCATACCGTGCGCGGATTGGCGATGGGCGCGTTTTTCGCCTTTGTCCCGATTCCCTGGCAGATGCTGCTGGCCGCCGCGACCGCCACTTGGTTGCGGTTTAATTTGCCGGTGGCGGTGGCCATGGTGTGGATCACCAATCCGCTGACCGTTCCGCCCATCGCCTTCGCCAACTACCACTTTGGCGCTTGGCTGCTGGGGCGGTCGCCGGAACCCTGGACGTTTGAACCCTCGCTGGACTGGTTATTGCGACAAGCCGGCGCGGTGGGCCTGCCCTTGTTGGTCGGCTCGATGGCGACCGCCGTAGTGGCCGGCATCCTGACCTTTTGCATTGCCCATCTATTCTGGCGCTGGCATATCATCGCCAAGTTTCGCCGTCGGCGGCGGGTCGCCGCTGGTTTGGTTTGAAGCCTCTCGCCGAGGCGGCGCCCGTTTTTCCGCATCTCTGTCCGTGCTCGCCCTCCGCAAGCACCCTCCTCGCAAGGTACTGTTTGGCATGTCATCCCCCATCATTCAATTTGAAGAGTTGGCGCTTTCGCCCCCGCTGCTCCAGACGCTGAAGGACGTTGGTTACGAAGCCCCATCGCCGATCCAGGCCGCCTGCATCCCCCACCTCCTCGCCGGCCACGACCTGATCGGCCAAGCGCAAACCGGCACCGGCAAGACCGCCGCGTTCGCCCTGCCGTTGCTGGAACGGCTGGATTTGACCGACCGCCAGCCGCAGGTGCTGGTGCTGACCCCCACCCGCGAACTGGCTATCCAGGTGGCCGAGGCGTTCCAAAGCTACGCCCGCCATTTACCCGGCTTTCATGTCCTGCCCATTTATGGCGGCCAGAGCATGAGCCTCCAGCTTCGCCATCTGCGGCGAGGCGTGCATGTGGTGGTCGGCACGCCGGGCCGGATCATGGATCATCTGCGCCGGGAAACCCTGACGCTGGACGGCTTGCGCAGCGTGGTGCTGGACGAGGCCGACGAAATGCTGCGGATGGGCTTTATCGAGGACGTGGACTGGATCCTCGAACGCACCCCACCCGAACGGCAGATCGCCCTGTTTTCCGCCACCATGCCCGAACCGATCCGGCGGGTGGCGCACCGCCACCTGCGCGAGCCTCGGGAAGTCAAGATTCAGACCCGCACCGCCACCGTCGCCACCGTCCGGCAGCGCTACTGTCAGGTCGGGGTCCAGCACAAGCTCGATGCCCTGACCCGCGTGCTGGAGGTGGAGGATACCGACGCGGTTCTGATCTTCGTGCGCACCAAGATCGCCGCCACCGAGTTGGCGGAACGGCTGGAGGCGCGGGGTTATCCCAGCGCCGCCCTGCACGGCGACATGACCCAGGCGCTGCGCGAGAAGACCATCGAACAGTTGCGCGGCGGTGGCCTCGACATCGTGGTCGCGACCGACGTGGCGGCGCGGGGGTTGGACGTGCTGCGGATCAGCCACGTGATCAATTACGACATCCCCTCCGATACTGAGGCTTATATCCACCGCATCGGCCGCACCGGTCGGGCGGGGCGGGGGGGCGAGGCCATTCTGTTCGTCGTGCCCCGCGAGATGCGGATGCTGCGCGTCATCGAAAAGGCGACCCGCCAGCCGATCACGCCGATGCAGCCGCCATCCCAGGCTGCCATCGCCGGCCACCGTCTGAACCGGTTCAAACAGAAAATCCTCGACACCCTGGCCGCCCAGGAACTGAGCTTTTTCCAGGAGGTGGTCGGCCAGATCGAGCAGGAGCAGGATATTAGCGCCGGAGACATCGCCGCCGCGCTGGCGTACCTGATGCAGCGCGACCGCCCGCTGCAATTACCGGCGGAGGCCGACGCGAAGCCGGTTCACCCGAAGCTGGCGGACGAGGCGCGCGACCGCGCCGAGCCGGACGACCGGCCCAGCCGGCGGCGGGAACGGCCCAGGGAACCCGTTGATTTTGAGGTGATGCGCTACCGGCTCGACGTCGGCCACCAGCACGGCGCGACGCCGCAGAATATCGTGGGTGCGATCGCCAACGAAGCCGGCATCGAAAGCCGCTACATCGGCCGCATCGAGATTCACGACGACTACAGCACCGTGGATTTGCCCGCCGGTATGCCGGAAGAAATCTTTCAGCATCTCAAAAAGGTGCGGGTGCGGCAGTATCCGTTGAATATCAGCCGTCTTGGTCCGTCCGAGCCCGAACGCGCCAGGAAGCGCCCGGTGCCGGGCAGGGCGGAAGCGGGCGAGAAAACGCCCAGGAGCGCCAGGACCAGTCCCGTCGAGGGGGAGGCCAAAACCGCCAGCCGGCGCCAGCGAGAAATTAAGTCGTAACCCAGCAACCCAAGAGGAGGCGCTTCGATCATGTTGACGGTTTACGGTTGCACGAATACCCGGTCCAGCCGGGTGCTATGGACGCTGGAAGAAACCGGCGCGGAGTATGAGTACATCGCGGTCGATCTACGAGCGGGCGCCGGCTGGAAACCGGAGTATCTGGCGCTCAACCCCGGCGGCAAGGTGCCGACCCTGGTGGATGGCGAGATGGTGCTGACCGAGTCGGCGGCGATCTGCACCTACATCGGCGACCTTTTCCCCGCGTCCCGGCTGACGCCGCCGGTTGGTTCGCCGGAACGCGCCCATCACGATCAGTGGTGCTATTTTGTCATGAGCGAGCTGGAACAGCCCCTGTGGACCCTGGCCAAGCACACGTTCGCCCTGCCCGAGCACCGGCGGGTTCCAGCGGTGCTCGACACCGCGCGCTGGGAATTCGCGGTGGCGGCCAAGGTGCTGGCGCTGGGTCTGGGCCGGCGGGAATTCATCGTTGGCGACCGCTTCGCTGTCGCCGATATCCTGATCGCCCATACTCTGGCGTGGGCGCAGGCTTTTAAACTGCCACTGGAGCACGATTATCTGACGGCTTACGCGGCGCGATTGCTGGCTCGCCCAGCTTGGGCGCGGACACGGGAGCGGGAACGGGCCGAGAGTGGCTCGCAGTCCTGAAGATAGAGCCGCCGCGAGACCGCGTTAAACGTACCTGCATTCAGACTTAATTAAGGATATTGCGTCTTGAATGTGCAGCCACTTCACAATCGAATCAGAGGAATCCGTACATGGCGAAGATCGTGCGTGTTTTCGTTATCTTAGTGGCCGCGCTGTTCCTGGTTCCGGGCGGAGTCTTAGCGCAGGCCGATTTCCCGCAATTCGAACCGGAATACTCCGGCGATGGGCCACGCGGTGAGATTCGGGTCACCAACGACTGGCGAGACGCGGTTAGCGTCACCATGTGGACGCACCAACGGGAGCGGATCGGCGATTCCTGGGAGATTGAGTCGGGAGAATCCGCCTTTCTGGCCGTGGACGAGGATCGGATCAAAGTTCGTCCGAGTTACAAGATCAAGGTCGGCTCCGACTGGGGATGGGTCGATCTGGGAAGCGTGGGCCGGTTCCGCCGTGGCGTATGGTATGTCAACGTGCGCGATATCTGGCGCGCCACGCACCCGGGTGGTGGTAGAGGCGGTAGACCGGATTGGGGAAGTGAGAGTGTCCCGGATTGGAGACGATGATGGTGATCTAAACCACGCCCAAACCAGGAAGGAGATCGAGCAATGATGCGGAAAATACTGCGTTTTATTCTTTTGGGCTTGAGCAGCGCGCTGGTGCTTGGAGGATGCGCCACCCTACCCGGGGATGATGGCTACTACTACGATAGCGGTTTGGATAGGGGGTATGGGGGGTATGGGGGGTATGGGAAGGATGACCGTGGTCGGTGGGAAGATCCCTATCAGCGAGATGGCTATTACCGGGACGGTTATCGCCATCGGGACGACCGTCGCCAGTGGGACGAGGACCGTCGCCATCGGGACGACCGTCGCCAGTGGGACGAGGACCGTCGCCATCGGGACGACCGTCGCTGGGGGGACGGCAACCGCCAGAGCGAACAACGCTATCGAGACGAAGAGGATCAAAGACGGCAGGATGAGAGGCGGCAGCGCGATCCTCGCCCAATCCGGCCGATCCAGCCGGCCCCGACGATGCAACCCATCCAGCCGGCCCCGACGATGCGGCCGATCCAGCCGGCCCCGACGGTGCAACCCATCCAGCCGGCCCCGACGGTGCAACCCATCCAGCCGGCCCCGACGATGCGGCCGATCCAGCCGGCCCCGACGATGCGGCCGATCCAGCCGGCCCCGACGGTGCAACCCATCCAGCCGATCCCGCACGAACAAAAGCGCGATAAGCCGGACGAGTTGCAGGTACAACAAATCATCCCGATG
>Ga0209573_1003321_pt1 | contig 17944 bp, 18 predicted proteins | sample TNRBio252014_DNA_FD_185870 | JGI IMG/M metagenome (GOLD analysis project Ga0209573, IMG submission 185870) | Wastewater treatment Type I Accumulibacter community from EBPR Bioreactor in Madison, WI, USA - TNR Reactor_6/25/2014_ DNA (SPAdes)... | ecosystem: Engineered > Bioreactor > EBPR >...
GCCGCGGTAGAATATCAATGGCTCGGCCCGGGCGGGTCGGCTTTGTTTACGTGGCCCGCCGCTTAGCCACGGTCGTTGAGAGCAACCCGGATTCTGTTGATGCGCCGTGCGCTGCGCGGTTCCGCTTGTTCCCCGTTCCCGACGTTTGCGGCTGGCGCTTTCGGGCACGCGCCATGTCGGTAGCTGGGATCGAGCGTCGGCCGAGGTGGCCAACGGTCGGGTTCAGAAGCGACGGTTCCGCCGCGCCGTCGATTGGCGGCGAAGCGGAGTTCGAACGTCGACGATGCGGCGCTGCCGCGGATCGGATGGCGACCCGAGGGGGAAAGAGTTCCGGAAGAAGAGTTCTTCTTCCGTTCTCATTCTGATAAGATCGCCTCATGCCGGTGCGGAAGATCATCCACGTCGACATGGACGCGTTCTATGCGTCGGTCGAACAGCGCGACAGCCCTGAGCTCCGGGGTCGTCCCGTCGCGGTCGGTCATGGCGCGAAGCGGGGGGTGGTTGCGGCTGCGAGCTATTAAGCCCGCGCCTTCGGCGTGCGCTCGGCCATGCCGTCGACGACGGCGATGCGGCAGTGTCCGGAACTGGTGTTCGTCCCGCCGCGGTTCGACGTCTACCGCGCCGTCTCGCATCATATCCGCGGGATCTTCGCGGATTACACGCAGACGATCGAGCCGCTGGCGCTCGATGAAGCCTATCTCGATGTGACGGAGAACCAGCGAGGCCTCCCGACCGCTGCCGCGACCGCCAAGGAAATCCGCGCTCGCATCCATCAGGAGACCGGCCTGACCGCTTCGGCAGGCGTTTCCTACAACAAGTTTCTCGCCAAGCTCGCATCGGGCGCGCGCAAGCCGAACGGCCAGTTGGTCATCACGCCCGACATGGGCCCGGACTTCATCGCGGCGCTGCCGGTGGACAAGTTTCACGGCGTCGGGCCGGTCACAGCGGCAAAGATGCGGCGACTCGGGATCGAGACCGGCGCCGATCTGAAGGCGAGATCCCTCTGCTTTCTGCAGCAGCATTTCGGCAAATCGGCCGCTTGGTATCTCGGCATCGCCAACGGCGAAGACGATCGACCGGTCGTCCCCGACCGGCGGCGCAAGTCCATCGCGCCCGCCGAGATCGAGGCGGGTGTCGAGGCGATGGCCAGGGTGGTCTGGGCCTGGTTCGAGCGGGCAACGACGTTCGGCCGAACGGTGAGCGTCAAGGTGAAGTTCGCCGACTTTCGACAGATCACCCGCAGCCGCAGCTTCCCGACGGCCATTGCCTGCGACGATCTCCTGCGCCAAGCGAGCGTCGACCTCATCCGCACCCTGCTGCCGGTGAACAAGGGGGTGCGCCTGCTCGGTGTCACCGTATCCAACTTTGCCCAGGAGGCGGCTGATGCGGCGGATACGCTGCCGCTGTTCGGCATAGGCAACGTGATCCCGCCCAGCGACAACGCCGCTCCGCGCGTCGCGACGGCAGGGGTGCCTGACGGTGTGGCGGGCGAACATCGCTGACCAACCGCTCCACAGCGGGACCGGCCGACGCTGATCGGGCCTTCCCCTTTGGGTCATGACCGACGGTTGGCGGTCGCCCTCCAATTCTCAGGAATGCGGACATGGCCGACGACCAACGGGCTCCTCCAAAGCTGACCCCGAGAACGTCGATTGCGGGGCCGGCAGCAAGGCGATGTTCTTTCTCCTTTCTCACCACACCCCGACATGGATGGCATCTCGGGCGGGTTCCGGTTCCGAGGATGCAGAACGGGCCGTTTCCTTGGCGAGCGCGCTGCTCGCAGGTGGTGTACGCGTCTTCGAAGCGACGCTCCGAACGCCGCCAGCCCTGGACGCGGTCCGGCGGATCGCGAGCGAGGTGCCCCGATGCAGTGGTCGGCGCGGGAACGATCACCAAGGCGCAGGACTTCACCGCGGCGAGCGAAGCCAGGGCCCGTTTCGGCGTCAGCCCGGGCCTCACGTCGGCTCTGTCGGAGCCGCTCCAAGCAGCGGTTCGCTGTTACTGCGGGACGTGATGATGCCGACCAACGTGATCGCCGCGCTCGCCGCCGGCTTCCAGGCGCTGAAGCTGTTCCCGACTCGGCAGGCAGGCGGCATCGGTATGCTCCAAGCGATCGCCGATTCATGTCCGGACGTCATGTTCTGGCCGACCAGCGGCATCACCGCGACGACTGCGCCCGATTTCCTCGCGCTGCCGAACGTCGCCTGCGTCGGCGGTTCCTGGCTCACCCCGCATTCGCTGGTCGAACGCGGCGACCGGGAAGCGATCACCACGCTCGCACGCGCCGCGTCGGCGCTCCACGCGGCAGAGCCCGCCGCCTGCATGTAGACTCGCCGCGAAGGTGCTCGTCGGCGGGAGCGTCAGCATCGGTCGATCCATCTCGAGGCCCTCGCCCCGGCGCGAGACGCACGATACGCTGCGGGGAATCCGGAGCGTCGGCCGGGTTGCGGCGGCGCCGTCCTTCGGAAGCGGCTGGTCTTGCGGACGCTCGGCTACTCTGCGCGGACTGTGAACAAGCGTGAAACAGGCTTCAGCATGACAGAACGGACGATCGGCGATCTCGCCCGCGATCTCGCCGATCGCAGACGGCTGGGCGAGTCGCCGCCGGTGGTGCTGTTCGGTGCCGGGGCCTCGGTGGACGCCGGCATCGGCGCAATGGATGGCATCTTCAAGCTCGTTGGCGCGCGCGATTTCGATACGTTCGTGGCCGCAATCGAGAGCCGCGGTGCCGCGGAGCGCTACCGCCTGCTGGCGGAGTTCCTGCAGGCCCAGGATCCGGCCGTCGTGACGCCTGGTTACCGTGCATTCGCCGCACTGTGCGCAAACGCCTACTTCGACCTCGTGCTGACCACCAATCTGGATCCACTGCTCGACGATGCGCTTTCCGACGCGAAGATGTGGCGACGGGATTATCTGATGCTGGTGAACGGCATCATCCGCGCCGACAGGACGGCTCTCCTGCTGCGGGCCGGCCAGCCTCGGGTCAAGGTGATCAAGCTGCACGGCGACCTGTTTCAGCGTTCCATGGCCTGGACGCCGCGCGAGATGGAGCAGTACGTCGCCGAGTTGTTGCCGGCGCTTGCCCCCGCCATCGCCGGCCGTGACGTGTTGGTCATCGGCCACAGCCTTCGTGACGAGCACATCCGGGACCTGGTCCTCGGAACCGGCGGCGAGGCGATCTGGTACGCGACCCCCTTCACGGTTCCGGCACCGCTTGCGCAAGAACCTCGGCTGCGCACCCTGAGCGGTCCCGAATGCGCGTTCGAGCCGCTGCTCCAACGCCTCGCCACCGCGTTCGAGCTTGCCGTCGGCGCCGAATCCCTGCGGGAGACGCCGGTGGGTCTGGAACTGCGTCCCACCTCGGCAGCGGCACACGCACGCAGCCCCGACGCCGAGACGATGGACGACTTGGCTGCATCCGTCGTCGGCGTTGGACCGCGCGGCGCGGGGCCGGTGATGTCAGGCTTTATTCTTGCCGGCCGCCGGCTGATCGTTACCGATGGCTGGGTGGGAAATGTGCAGAACCTCGGCGCGGAAATCGCGGTGTTCACGCGCGACGGCAGAGCCTGGCCCACCCCCGTTCTGCGCCACGCCACCGAGCACCCGTTCGGCCCGCTGATCCTCGCGGCGCCGGCCGACCTCGCCGTGCCGGGTCTACGCCTCGACACGGCGCCACTCGACCTTGGCGCCCCGGTGCATATTGCCGTCGCCGCCGGGTTGCGACGCGGCCTGTCGGACGGAACGGTGGCGACCGGGGGCGATGTCACTGTGGACGTCGCGCCTGTCGGCAAGGTGGGGGGGCTCGTCGAGGTGCGCGCGGCTGTAGCTCCGGGCTCCAGCGGCGCACCGGTCGTCGATACGCAGATGCGCGTGCGCGGCTTCGTGGTCGCCGGCAGCGCCGATCCGGAAAAGCCGTTCACCTTTTTCTATCCGGCCCACCGCTGGGCCGCTGCGGTCGAGACGCTCGGCGAAGGTTGATCCGCATTCGACCACCCGCTCGACCGTCGCTCGGTCGTACCGAAATCGGAGGGCCGCGCCGCGTTGTCCAGCAGCTCCTTCTTGTCCTTCTCGAGGCTGCGCCTCCGCTGCGCGCTCCGGACATCGTCGAGGCGATCCTCGACGGCCGGCAGCCGAAGGGGATGCAGCTGGAGGACCTGACCCGGCCGATGCCGAGCGGGTGGGAGGAGCAGCGGGCGGCGGCATTGAAAGGATAGCTGCCCGGGGCGACCTCAGCCCTGGGCGCGCTTGCGCTTCTTCTCCTTCGCGGGCGGCTGCTCGGTCGCCGCCTTGCGGCCGAGCCCGATCTGCCGGGCGAACTCCGAGCGGCGCGCCGAGTAGTTCGGCGCCACCATCGGGTAGTCCGCCGGCAGGCCCCACTTCTCCCGGTACTCCGCCGGCGTCATATCGTAGGTGCTGCTGAGATGCCGCTTCAGCATCTTCAGCCGCTTGCCGTCCTCCAGGCAGACGATGTAGTCGGGCGTCACCGAGCGCCGGATCGGCACCGCCGGCTTCCGCGGCTCCGCCGGCGCCTCCACGTCGCCGCCGAGCCCCGCCAACCCAGCGTGGACGCAACGGATCAGCTCCGGTAACTGCGCCGCCGCCACCGAATTGTTGCCGACGTAAGCGGCCACGATCTCTGCCACCATGCTGTGAAGATCCCGATCCGCATCCGGTTTCATTTGAATATGTCTCCTGAAGTGTCCGAGCACTCTGGTCTGCTTGTTAACATCACGGATCTACGCGCACCAGAGAGAATTGCAACAACCGGGTTCATCACTGAAGATATTTTCGATATCCAGTTATTGCAGGACGCGGATTGATCCTGGCCGACCATCAATTAATGTGGAGCTGTTGTTCTGTGCAGGGAAAAATCAAAATACCGCGCTCACCGGTGCATAGACCTTATGGGAGCCGGGCTGCTTCTGACGCGCCCGGGTCTGGAGCATCAGTCGAGGCGCGGCCTCCGGTTTTCTCGACTGCGGAAATCGCCGACGATCAACGGGCGCCCCCGAAGCGTAAGCCGTTCGCGTCGATCGCGCGGCCGGCAGGAAAGCGTCGTCGCTCCTCTGTTCTTCATCGCCAACAGCGTCGGTCGGCGGTCACCCTCCAGTTTTCCAGACTGCGGACGTCGCCCGGGACCATCAGGCTGCTACAAAGCCGACCCCGATAGCGTCATTTGCTCGGTCGACAGGAAAGTGTCGTTCGCGATCTGCTCTTCCTCGCCAGTTTGCGTTGATTTCGGCCTCGGTCGCGCCCGCGTCGGCTATGGTACGAAACGCGACGGGCAGTGGAGATTGTCGCCGAGGCACGTTCCTCCGGTACGGCTTGCTGCGGTGGCGGCGGGTTGAGGTCGAGCCGGCGCTTAATTGTTGGTCACCGCCCCAAATGAGTTCCCCTTGACGCGAGGGAGTGTATCGCGCTTTGTTTGACTTGTTTCGGTGCAGAAACGTCGAATGGCGTAACCTGAACAAAGCGGGCCGTGCCGTCCGGAGCCCGGGTTGTGGCCCATGAGCGGTCTTATACAGACTGTATAAGACCAGTGCTCGGCTACGGCACCCCGCTCCAACCGTTTGATATAAAAGCGACTTATTTGAGGTACCCGGCCCTTGCGCAAGCTCTTGCGGAAGCACAGAGGGCTGGGCTCATAAGCTTACACGACTGCATAAACATTGTTAGCTCTCACCAATGGCACTTACCCCCGCTCAAGTTCAAGAATTGGCCGACCGCATATGCGCAATCCTAATAGCGCACGCTTCACATGGTCTAGCTACGTCATCTCTGGAAGGTATGGGTGAAATTACCCTCCGAGATAGTCTAATCGTTGCGGCCGCTGCAGCGGGCGCTCAAACCAAACAAGCATGGGTACTTGAAAGAGAAGTTCTCCCCACAGGATGGACTGATTCGGCCGTTGATCTTGTCATTTACAGATCCGGCAATCTAGGCGCATTGAAAGAGGTGGGAGGAGTTGAATTAAAATGGTGGAGACAGACCGACAAAGGAAATGCATCCAACCGTCGTCGAGACCTAGTGAAGGACTTCATACGAGCTGCTTCGCTATACCCGGCTGTAGATGACTTCATCTTTGTTGCGCTGTTGTCCACGGAAGTCTCTTGGACATCTACGACCGCAACGCGTGGTGCCGATAAGGCAGCAATGGCGCTACTAACTGCCACTGGCTCCAAAATTTGGAAACTCCGCACGCTTGCTGCCTCGCCGGCCGTAAAGGGGGCTGTGCGCTTTCTGAACGAAAAAGTGCCAATACCGAACATATTTCATTCCAAATTGCTTAGCACTCTTGAGCTTCACCTTGCATCAGGAAGGTCCGCCTTCGCAAAAGTGTGGCTGGTGAAGAAGCCGCAAAAGACTCACTACTTCACGGCCGCTGAAATCCAGGAGATATTGCAGTAAGGCTAACCTCTCATTCCACGAACCTGCGCGAAAAGCCGCGCAGGTCCGGTGAATTCAAACGTCACAGGGTACCCCGGATTCCGTTGATGCGCCGTGCGCGGCTCGATTCCGCTTCTCTACCGTTCCCGACGTTTGCGGCTTCCGCTTTCGGGCATCCGCCATGTCTGTAGCTGGGATAGACCGCTAAAGCAGGGCCTTGACGGGACGGGTCAACTGCGACGGTTGGGGACCGCCCTCCAGTTTTCCGGGCTGCGGACGTTGCCGGCGGCCATCAGCCTCCTCCAATCCCGACTCCGAGAGCGGACATCGATTCGGTTTTCTATCCCCCCCACGAGGCGCACGATTCTCCACCTCTGGCCCGAATTCCCGGGCCGGATGGTACAGTGGAGGAACGAGACCTATGTCTACCACCGGCGTTGAGATAAGGCGCCCCGACAACCGCGGCCGCGTCCCGTGGAACAAGGGCAAACTCGTCGGCCAGAAGCCGCCGTTGAAGATGAAGGAGGTCTGGCGGGTTCGCTTCTGGCTGCAGCAGACGGAAGAAACCCGCGACCTGGCGCTGTTCGATCTCGCGATCGACAGCAAGCTGCGCGGCTGCGACCTCGTCCACCTGAAGGTCGACGACATCGCCGTCGGCGGGAGGGTCAAGCCGCGGGCGGTCGTCCGGCAGCGCAAGACCGGCCATCCGGTGCAGTTCGAGCTGACCGAGCAAACCCGCGAAGCCGTAGCCGCCTGGATGCCGGCGGGCGAGCGCCGATCCGGGGATTACCTGTTCCCCAATCGGCGGCATTCGTCGAAGCCGCTGACCACCCGACAGTACGCCCGGCTGGTGCGCGTCTGGCTCGACGCCGTCGGCATGGACGGCAACGCCTACGGCACGCATTCGCTGCGGCGGACCAAGCCGACGCTGATCTACCGGCGCACCGGCAACCTCAGGGCGGTGCAACTGCTGCTCGGCCACACCAAGCTGGAGAGCACCGTCCGCTACCTCGGGGTCGAGGTCGACGACGCGCTCGCCATCTCGGAGCAGACGGATCTGTGACCGAGACTGCGAAAAGCTGATCGCCGAGGGAACGCCTTCCGGATCGGCCGGAAACCTGCGAGGCTGTGGCCTCGCTTCTTTTTGTGTGAGCCCCGAGCGCACGCCGTCAGGAAAGGTTAGTGCCGATGAATCCGCTTCTCGATCGCATCAGCATCGATCCCGCCGTGTGCGGCGGTCGGGCGTGCGTCCGCGGCACGCGCATCTGGGTCTCACTGATCCTCGACTTTCTTGCGTCGGGAATGACCGAGGAGGAACTGCTTGCCGAATATCCGCAGCTTCGCCACGAAGACGTTCTAGCCGCGATTGCCTACGGCGCCGAAGCTGCCCGGGAGCAGATCATCCCCGTTCCGGTGAGCCAGGTGGCGTGAGGATCAAACTCGACGAGAACATCGGACGCCGGGGCCGTGAGCTTCTCCTCGCAGCGGGCCATGACGTGATGACGGTGCGCGATCAAGGCCTGCAAGGCGCCACCGACGAACGGGTGTTTGAGGCCTGCCGGGCGGAAGGTCGCGTGCTCATCACCCTCGACCGTGACTTCGGCCAAGTGCTCCGGTTCCCGCCCGCCGGCACGTCAGGCGTCGTCATTCTCGATCTCGGACCGCGGCCCGGCCCGCAGGCTCTCCTTGATCGTCTCAAGTCCTTCCTCGCCGTTCTCGCGAGCCGGCCACTCACCGGGAGGCTTTGGATCGTCGAACCTGGCCGGGTCCGTATCCACCTCGCCGATGGTGATGACGGACCAACCTGACCGTTGGCCCCCAGCGCGACGGGTCAAGTGCGTCGATCGGCGGTTGCCCTCCAATTTCCCGCATTGCGGACGCCACCGGAGCCCGACAGCCTGCTCCAAAGCCGACCCCGAAAGCGTCAATCAGCCGTAGCTCAGCAAAGCGCAGTTCTATCTTCGTTCTTCCTCGCCACTTGCGTCGGTTCGCGAAATCGAAGAGCAGACTTCGGAATTGTCGTTCTTGTGTAACCGTCCGCCGATCCCCGCCCCGGCCTTGGCCCGAGGATTGCTCGCTCAGGCCGCCCGGCTTTGGCCTTGTCCCGCTGCCGCCCAGTTCCACGGCAGCAGTTCGTCGATGCGGTTGATCGGGTGGTCGGCGATCCGCTCGAGGACGTTCCGCAGCCAGGCGAACGGGTCGATGCCGCCCAGCTTGCAGGTTTCGATCAGGCTGTAGACGGCAGCCGCGCGGTCACCTCCGGCATCGGATCCCGCGAACAACCAGTTCTTCCGGCCCAGGCTGACGCCGCGGAGGGTGTTTTCGGCGCGGTTGTTGTCGATTTCGAGCCGGCCGTCGTCTGCGAAGCGGCTCAGTGCGGTCCAGTGTCCGAGCGCGTAGCGGAACGCCTGGGCGAGCCCGCTCTTCGCCTCCAGTGCGGCGATCTGCTCCTCGATCGCCTCCAGCCGCAGCGCCAGCTGGTCGGGGTGGCTCTTCTCCGACGAGCGGCCGAACCGCTGCCGGCGCAACACGGCGAGGAACAGCTGCAGCTTCTCGATCTCGGCGTCGCGCGCGGCGAGCTGCGAGCGGGTCTCGGTCAGCTCGGCGGTCTGCCGATCGAGATGCGCCGCCAGGTCGCGGACCAGCGTCTGCAACGTCGCGGCATCATCGGGCAGGTGGGCGAGATCGAGGCGCATGCCTCCCTGGTAGCCGACCGGAGTCCGCACTTCCAGCGAAAAAGGCGAGCGGATTCAGCGGGCTCCGCTACACCGCGGTGGGCCGCGACGGATCCGCCGCCGGCACCGCGCGGCGCCAGTCGAGGCCCTCGATCAACATCGCCAGCTGCGCCGGCGTCAGCGTGATCGCGCCGTCCTCCACCCGCGGCCAGACGAATCGTCCCGTCTCGAGCCGCTTCGCAAACAAACACAGGCCGCTGCCGTCCCACCAAAGCAGCTTCAAACGATCGGCTTTTTTGGATCGGAAGAGGAACAGGTGCCCGCAGAACGGATCGCGCGCCAGGATCCGCTGCACCGCCGCGGCAAGCCCGTCAAAGCCCTTGCGCATGTCGACCGGCGCCAGCGCCAGGTGCACCTTGGTGCCGGGGGCCAGCGCGATCGACATCAGCCGGCCGACTTCAGCACCGTCACCAGCCGGCGCAGCCGGGCGGCATCGATGCCGGCGGGAACCCGCAGCACGCAGCCGTTCGGCAGCGCGATCTCCACGGTCATGCCTGTCGCCGGGTCGGCCGCGTCGTCCGCCACCGCTCGCTCGTCCGTCGTCGGTGGCAAGGACGGCTCCGCCAGAAGCCGGATCGGCACGATCGAGAACGCGTCGTCCGGCGCCGGCCCCAGCGCACCCTCCCGCGCCAGTCGCCGCCACTTGAACAGCAGGCTCGAATGCACGCCGTGCGCCCGCGCCACCGACGACACCGTCGCCCCCGGCCGTGCCAGCTCGCCGACGATGCGCAGCTTCTCCGCCGCGTTCCACCGCCGCCGCGCCGCCACCCCGGTAATCACCTCGACCCGCTCGTAACGCCTAGTCATACGCCTAGGACTACGCCTAGGCGTAACCGCCTCGCAACGTGGGGTTCAGCGGACGGTTACGTTCTTGTGAGTTAAGCAGACATACTTATTCGCGGCACCGGCGCACCCTACGCTCTGCCGCCGACCGGGCCTTGACCAACCCTTGACGTTGCATAAGCTAGATGTATGCCGAGTCAGCTCGGTGGGAGGCGGTGATGTCGATTGCAGCTACGAGAGTGCTTAAGCAGGTTCTGTTCGACGCGTACGGCGGATTCGCCGACAAGCGACTGAAGAACCTCGACAATGGCTACCGCTTCATTATCGACGATAGGGCGGAACGTGACAAGGACGCCCGAGGCAACCTGTACTCCTGGTTCTGCCAGATATTCGCCGAGGTGATCGACCATGAAACGGTTCAGATCAAGATGGGGGGCGGTGTGCCTGAGAGCTCTTGCGTCGCGATGTGGTTTGCGGAGTACGGCGCGGAACAAACCAATTTTGGATGGGAGTTCACGGTCCGGCGGGATGAAGAGGAGCGACTTGCTGTATTGGCCGATGCCTTCCGCGCCGTTGTCCGACCCGGTGCTGGTTATCCAGTCAACAGCTACAAGTATGTCTGCCCACGAGTAGCTGGGGCGCTCGACAAGCTTCGCCACGTCCTCGGGCAGGCTTGGGCTGAATCGCCTCCAGCGCAGCAAGGTGGAAACGCGAGTCATTGACCTTAAAACTCGGTCGCACCGCTCTCTTCGCAAGTGGAACTGAATTGGCATGCGAATCGCCATCTCCAACGACTTGGCTACTCTCGGAGAGTACATCCAACGCTTCCTTGACATTGTCGGGGAGGAAAGCTGGTTCAAGCGTGTCGAATACCTGGATGCCGAGCAACACAAATCACCTTTCCTGTGGAAAATCATCAGTGACTATCACTGGCTTGAGATGGCGATCAGTTTCCAAGCCAACGTCCTGGCAAGAGAAGGGCATCTGCGGCCGGAACTCACGGATGGCTTGATCCTCGCGGCTCTGAATTTCGCGGCGACGACGGTTGAACTGCATGCGCAACTCACGCAGATCGGGCGACGAAACCTCGAAGGTCGGTTGCGCGACGGCCTCAAAGCGGAAACAGGCTATGCCCCCCTATACCTAGAGCTCGATCTAGCTCAACGGCTAATGGATGCCGGATTTGACGTCACATTTGCGGACATGGAAGGCATGGCACAGTTCGACCTCCTCTTCTGCCGCGGGATGTTCACTGGGGAGGTCGAGTGCAAGAGCCTTTCGGCTGATGCGGGCCGGCAGATCCACCGCAAAGACCTTTACCGATTTATGGAAGCGATCTTTCCCGCGCTTGAGGCACAGCGGGCACATCGCCGGCGGGAAGTGCTGGTCATTACACTCGACGCGAGGCTGTCGCCCAACATCTCGGATCAAGCGGCGCTGCTTGCCGCCAGTAGATCAATGTTCGATCGCGGGGCGCCGACTGTTCTCGTCGGCAACGGATTCGAGCTGGAGCGTCGACATCTCAACTCCGCAATCGCCGAGGCGTCGATGTCGGACGCAAAGACGTTTTACAAGGCGTGCGGTGAGGCGTTCGGGCCGAATACGCACATAGCCGGTGGGCTTAGCGAGGACGATGGCTGCCTAGTGGTGATGCGCAGCAAGCGCGTTGACGACACGTCCAAACCGATGCTCGAAGCGATGCGGAAGGCTGCGAGCCAATTTTCGCGCGAACGCCCCGCCTTCATCGCAATTCAGGAGCACGGGATAGAGGCGGCCGACCTCATGCTTCCTCACGTCCGTCGGCGAGCCGGTATTCTCTCGTACGCCCTGTACGATTACTACGGAGCCTCGCACGTAAACGCCACTTACGTTACCGGCTTTGGAGCGGTCGTCGCGCGTGAGGGGATAGTCGCTACGCCGGCATTCGCAATTCCAAATCCCAAACCCGCGTTCTCGGTGGGGCCGGCCGACGTGCCACCGTTCCTCGCCCACATTTCAGACCAAGTTTACGCAGCCGACATCGGTGCACCGCTGCCCGCCCCGAACATCTCCTGCCTGCCTATCGAGCGTACGGAGCACGACGACGCGATCGGTTGAGCTGGCAATGGTGCAAGATCTCGGTCAAAAACGCGGTCTCCGTGGGCGCTCTCCTCAAATCTCTCGATCGCACGTTCCAGGTAGAAGGCGCTGTGAGGACGATAGCGGACAACATCATAACGAAGGCTGAACCGTCCCTCCTGGGATGCTGCTCCCGATGACCGGTCCAACGCTCGGGGTCAAGAGCGACGATTTCGCGACCGCGACGCGGTGTCCGCTTTGCGCTGTTTGCGAACGCAGCCGGCGAGTTCGGAAAACGCCCGGTTGATTATCCCTCGCGTTAAAGCGTCCGTTAGATGTCTATATCGAAGGGAGGAAGAGAAACAAGAAGAATCTTAATTGGCTAATACCGGGTAGGTCGGTGTGAACAAAGCAAACGAAAACCGAAGTCGCTGCTGCGGAGAGAAGGGTTGTACCAGTAGCGGTATTTCGAACGGGCGTTGTGCTTGTCGAGGAACCACGTTCCACCGCGCAGCACGCGAGGAGCGTCGGATACAGACACCTCTGTTTCGTCGCGCCGCTCCAAACTGTTCAGGCACCACTCCCAGACTGTACCAGACATATCCATAGTCCCGAATGGGGATTTGCCTTGAGGATACAGGCCGACCGCTGTCGGATGCCCGAGTCCGCTCTCGGAGGTGTTTGCGAACCAGGGTTCGGCCACGGGGTCCCACGTAGTACCCCAAGGATATTCGAATGCCTGGTCCCCGCCCGTCGCTGCGTATTGCCATTCGAACTCCGTCGGCAGCCGCACCTTGTCCCCCGTTTTAGCGCTGAGCCAGTGGCAGAAGGCACATGCTTCATACCAGTTGACATAGTCGACCGGTTGGTTGCCTAGGCGCGTCGGTAATTGCGGCGAAAAATCGTTAGCTGGCAAGTCAAACTTAGTTCCTGGTGGCAACTGCCACTTCCCTCCTTGGAAGCACTCTGCAAGAAACGTGCGAAACTGGGTGATGGTGACGGGGTATCGCGCCATCCAGAACGAGCCAACTGAGCGGGTTATCCGCTCGATGGGATTGGCGCGCGCATTGTAGTCTCGGTTGTTTTCATTGCGGATTTCGATGGTCACTTCTCCGCCGTCGATGCGGCGCCAGTCGATGTCCGGCAGGCCGTCGTCCCGCAGCCCGACGCCTTTGCGTCGGTCGCCGAGCAGCGCGAGCCGATCGCCGATCAGGGCGCGCCGCTCATGGCTGGTATCCCGCACGTCGAGCTCCGTGACCATGGCCACCGGATCGATCGGCCCGAGGAACTCCTTCTCTTCCTTGCTCAGTTCGATGTCGGCGAGCTGGTCGAGGGCGGTGACCGCTTCGCGCACCCGCTCGTTCGACCACAGATAGCTGGCGTTCCTGTCCTTGCCGAGCCACGTGCGGGTATCTGCCTGCAGTTGACGGATCGTCAGGAGCGCGCCGCGCCGCTCCTCGACCCATTCCCCCAGCTTCGGCCAGTGGCGCAGCAGCGCCTCGTGCGCGACCTCGACCAGCTCCTCGCCGGTCGTCCAGTCGCGGCTGGTGACGAGCAGCCGCTCGTCGGCGAAGCGGCGGGCAACCGCCTGTCCCGATGGGGTCAGCTCCTTGAGGCGGGCACGGCGGCGAAGGTCTGCGCGGGCCTCGCCGACCTGCACCAGCGCGGTGAAGACGCCGGGGACGGCGTCGCGCTCCTCCTGGGTCAGCCGCCGGTAGGCCGCCTCGGCATGGGTAACGATCGATTGGGCGAGCCGGCCCATGTCCACGTAAGCCTGCTTCTTCAGCATGCTGCCGCTGGCGGTTCGCCCGGTCCAGAGCTGCCACAAGGCGAACTCGAGCAGCGGCAGGTCGCCCGGCTGGTCCTCCGCATCGTTCATCAGTGCCTCGACGAGGGCAGGCTCGACGGTGAGCAGTGTCCGCTCCGCCGGCTTGCGGATCACCGCCTCCAGCCCGTCGCGCTGCAGCGCCGGCAGGTGAACCGTGGCCGTACCGGCGAGGCGGGCGCCGAGTGGCGGGTGGTGAGTCAGCACCTCGCCCCAGTAGTCGGCGCGCACCGTCAGCACGACGTGGACAGCGGGCTCGCGCACCGCGTCGAGCAGCATCCGGATGAACGGCACGGCACGGTCGGGACGGTGGGTGTAGAGTTCCTCCCACTGGTCGACGAGGAGCAGGAGGTTGGTGGTCCCCGGCTCCTCACTGAAAATCTCGGCGACAACCTGACGAAGGCGATCGGCGCCGTCGCGTTCGAGACTTTCCGCCAGCGTCCTTGCCGCCTCGTAGGCTTCGTTCTTCGACCACGTGAGAATTCGCGCCGGCTCCCAGAACGGCAGCAGCGCCCGCGCCAGCGCGCGGAACGGCTCCCGGCCCGGGTGGTCGATGGTCGCGATCTGCCAGACCCGGCCATCCGTCTGCCGGCGCAGCCGCGGAAACAGTCCGGCGCGCGCCAGCGACGACTTGCCGCTGCCCGAAGCGCCGACGATCGCCACCACCGGATAGTCGCCGACCGCCGCCACCAGCTTGTCCACGTCCGAATCGCGGCCGAAGTAGAACGCTTGGTCCTCCTCGCGGAAGACGCCGAGGCCGCGGTAGGGGCAGATCAGCGTGCGCGGGTCGGGGCGGGCATCGTCGTAGAGCTCGGCGGGAGGTGTGCCGTTCAGCGCGCCCATGATCAGGTCGAGTGCGCGCGGATCGTCGGCCTCGACCCAGACGTTCTGCGCCAGGAAGCCGACGCCGGCGTGGCTCTCGCCCCCCTTGAGGACGACCGGGATCACCCGGAAGCCCGAACGGCCCTGGTCCTTCACCTGACGCTCGATCGCCGCGTACACCTCGCGCTGCTGCCAGGGCCCGAGGCCGTTGGCACCGATCAGCACCGCGACCGCCTTGCAGTCGGCGAGGCGGCGTTCGAGGACCGATGGCCAGTGATCGCCCGGCTTCAGGTACCAGTCGTCCTTGAACGGCCTGAGGCCGCGCCCTTGCAGGCCGGTTGCCAGCCGCTCGCAGTCGGCCGCGTCCCGCCGGTTGTAGCTGAGGAAAATCTCGACAGGCTCGCTCACACGCGCCCCCTTGGCGATGCAGACCGCTGACGGGGAAGGTAGCGCGCACGTGCGCCAGAATCTACGAGCCTGCCGCGCTCACCCGTTTATCGTCGGCGGGCGTTCAGGCCTTTTCGACGGAAGGCCGATTTGGACCGCAATCCCGACATCGCGGAAAAATCGGCAATCGACGCAGTTGGGATCGAGGGTTGACCGACCTGGCCAACGGTCGGGGTCAACAGCGTCGGTTTGCGGCCGCCCCTCGATTTTCCTGCATTGCGGACGCCATCGCCGCGCAAGAGGCCGCTCCAATCCGGACCCTGAGAGCGGACATAGGTTCGCTTTGGTTCCCTCCCAGCACGGCGCAGGATTCTCCACCATCGGCCTGAATTCCCGGGCCGGATCACAAGTGGAGGAAGGTATCCATGTCTACGATCGACCTCAATGCCAGGCGCCCCGACAATCGTGGCCGTATCCCATGGAACAAGGGCAAGCTCGTCGGCCAGAAGCCGCCGTTGAAGATGAAGGAGGTCTGGCGGGTTCGCTTCTGGTTGCAGCAGACGGAAGAAACCCGCGACCTGGCGCTGTTCGATCTCGCCATCGACAGCAAGCTGCGCGGCTGCGACCTCGTCCACCTGAAGGTCGACGACATCGCCGTCGGCGGGCGGGTCAAGCCGCGGGCGGTCGTCCGGCAGCGGAAGACCGGCCATCCGGTGCAGTTCGAGCTGACCGAACAGACCCGTGAAGCGGTTGCCGTCTGGATGCGGGCGGGCGAGCGCACGTCGGGAGATTACCTTTTCCCCAACCGGCGTCACTCGTCGAAGCCGCTGACCACCCGGCAGTACGCCCGGCTGGTCCGCGTCTGGCTCGACGCGGTCGGCATGGACGGCTCCGCCTACGGCACCCATTCGCTCCGGCGGACGAAGCCGACGCTGATCTATCGCCGCACGGGTAACCTCAGGGCGGTGCAGCTGCTGCTCGGCCACACCAAGCTCGAGAGCACCGTCCGGTATCTCGGCGTCGAGGTGGACGACGCGCTCGCCATCTCGGAGCAAACCGACCTGTAGTCGGCAGGCGAACGGGACGCCCTGGACAAAATAGCCAACGGATGGCCATAATCGGCCGATGAGCACATACAGCGTCGCCGACGCCAAGAACCAGTTGTCCGAGCTGATCGACCGTGCCCTCAAGGGTGAGGGCGTCGTGATCACCCGACACGGGCGTCCCATGGTGGAACTCAAGCCGGTCGACGAGCCGGCGCAACCGCTGTCCGCGGCCGACCTCGACTGGCTTGGGGCGCACCGGGTCGGTCGGACGCCGGCCGGTGAGGATGCCGGCCGCCTCATCGAACGGATGCGCGACGAGAGCGAACGGTGAACGTCTACCTGGACGCCAGCGTTCTCGTCGCCCTCTTTTCCAACGATCCCTTCACCCAACGGGCGGATGACTTCCTCCGCCGCGAGCAGCCGGCGACGACGGTGAGCGACTTCGCCAAGGCGGAATTCGCATCGGCGATCGCGCGGCGCGTCCGAACCGGAGAGTTGACCGCCGAAGACGCCCGCGACGCGTTCGCGGCGCTCGACGTCTGGACCGCGCGGGCCGTGCGGTCGATCACCGCATCCTCGGCCGACATCGCGGCGGCGAGCACTTACCTGCGCCGCCTCGACCTGGCCCTGCGAACCCCCGATGCGATCAACATCGCGATCGCCGAGCGTGCCCGATGCACCTTGCTCACCTTCGACCGGAAAATGGCGGACAATGCGGTGACACTCGGCGTTCCTGTTGCCGCAGCCTGATCATTTTGGGTCAGCAGCGACGGTTGGGGCGCGGCCTCCAGTTCTTCGGACTGCGGACATCACCACCGACGAACAGGCTCCTCCAAAGCGGATCCCGGGAGAGGCCATTGCGCGGCCGGCAGGAGAGCGGCGTTGTTCCTGTGTTGTTACTACTCGCCGGGAGCACCGCCGAGCAGCGTGTCCCGCGCAGCTCCGGCGCTCGCGGCGGCCGAGCCAGAGTCAGATCAGGATGAAGTCCGTGCTGTCGAGGTCGTGAACCTCGATCCCGGGCAGGCGGACTTCCCGGCCGCCGGGGTATCTGCTCAGCGCCATTGTTTGCCCGCCGCTCATGGCGAGCAGGTCCGCGATGCTGTCGTCGTCTTGCGAAAACGCCGTCAGCCCGACCGGCGGCATCACCGCGGCGACCGCGCCGGATTTCCTCGCGCTGCCGAACGTTGCCTGCGTCGGCGGTTCCTGGCTCACCCCGCTTTCGCTGGTCGAACGCGGGGACTGGGAAGCGATCACCACGCTCGCACGCATCGCGTCGGCGGTCCGCGCGGCCGAGCCCGCCGCCGGCATGTAGGCTCGCTGCGGAGGTGCTCGTCGGCGGGCGCGTCAGCATCGGTCGATCCATCTCGATGGCCGTCGCACCGGCGCGAAACGCACGGTACGTTGCGGGGAATCCGGAGCGTCGGCCGGGTTGCGGCGGCGCCGTCCTTCGGAAGCGGCTGGTCTTGCGGACGCTCGGCTACACTGCGCGGACTCTGAACAAGCGTGAAACAGGCTTCAGCATGACAGAACGGACGATCGGCGATCTCGCGCGCGATCTTGCCGACCGCAGACGGCTGGGCGAGTCGCCGCCGGTGGTGCTGTTCGGTGCCGGGGCCTCGGTGGACGCCGGCATCGGCGCAATGGATGGTATCTTCAAGCTCGTTGGCGCGCGCGATTTCGATACGTTCGTGGCCGCAATCGAGAGCCGCGGCGCCTCGGAGCGATACCGCCTGCTGGCGGAGTTCCTGCAAGCCCAGGATCCGGCCGTGGTGACGCCTGGTTACCGGGCGTTCGCCGCACTGTGCGCAAACGCCTACTTCGACCTCGTGCTGACCACCAATCTGGATCCACTGCTCGACGATGCGCTTTCCGACGCGAAGATGTGGCGACGGGATTATCTG
>Ga0209573_1003322_pt1 | contig 17929 bp, 18 predicted proteins | sample TNRBio252014_DNA_FD_185870 | JGI IMG/M metagenome (GOLD analysis project Ga0209573, IMG submission 185870) | Wastewater treatment Type I Accumulibacter community from EBPR Bioreactor in Madison, WI, USA - TNR Reactor_6/25/2014_ DNA (SPAdes)... | ecosystem: Engineered > Bioreactor > EBPR >...
AATCGAACTCGGCCTGATGACACCGAACGCGGCGAAAGTGTCGTTCGTGGTGACTATCCATGACGCCGAGGCGCGCAAGCAAAATTTTGGGCAGGTAGCCAACGCCTATATCCGCGCCCTCAACGCCGATGGTGATCAGGAAATCGCCCGCTACGATCTGTCTGAGGATGCCTCGACCGAAACAGCGATGATTTTTGGCGAACTCTACCGCAACAATGACGAATGGAAGTTCAAGGCGATTGGCCAAGGCTACGCTGGCGGACTGGCAGCAGTCGCCCGCGATTATGGCGTCAATCTCGGTTAGAATACGCGGCGCTTGATCGCCGCACTGGACTCACCCAGCCCGCCGATTCCCAGGCGGGCTTTTGCTTTTTTTGGATAAAGAGAAATGACTGAACCTGTCAAATATCTGCTTGACGAAACCCGGATGCCTAAATTCTGGTACAATCTGGTGGCTGATCTGCCGGCGTCGCCGCCGCCGGTGCTGCACCCGGGAACACTGAAACCTATCGGCCCTAATGACTTGTTGCCATTGTTCCCTTTGTCGCTGATCCAGCAGGAAGTCGCCACCGAACGGGAGATCGAGATTCCCGAACCGATACGGGACATTTATCGGCAGTGGCGCCCCTCTCCGTTGTATCGCGCCCGCCGTCTGGAACAGGCGCTCGATACTCCGGCGCGGATTTACTATAAATACGAGGGTGTCAGCCCCGCTGGCAGCCACAAACCCAACACTGCTGTACCCCAGGCTTTCTACAACCAGGAAGCTGGCGTTAAGCGCATTGCTACCGAAACCGGGGCCGGTCAGTGGGGTTCCTCGCTGGCCTTCGCCGGGGCGTTGTTTGGTATTGAAGTGGAAATTTTCATGGTGCGGGTTTCCTACAACCAGAAACCCTATCGCCGGGCGCTGATGGAAACCTGGGGCGCAACCTGCACCGCCTCGCCCTCGGAACGCACTGCCGCTGGTCGGGCGATTCTGGCGCAACGTCCCGATCATCCGGGCAGTCTGGGCATCGCCATTTCCGAGGCCGTCGAGATCGCTGCCCAGCGCGAGGACACGAAATATGCACTGGGTTCGGTGTTGAACCATGTGCTGCTGCATCAGACGGTAGTGGGGCTGGAGGCGATGGCGCAACTGGAGATGGCGAATGACTATCCTGATGTGGTGGTGGGCTGTACCGGCGGCGGTTCTAACTTTGCGGGTATTGCCTTCCCGTTTCTTGGCGCGCAATTGCGCGGGGGACCCAGCGTTCGCATCGTCGCTATCGAACCCGCAGCCTGCCCTAGCCTGACCCGTGGCCCCTACGCCTACGACTTTGGTGACACCGCGCATTTGACCCCACTGACCAAGATGCACACGCTGGGCGCGCACTTCACTCCACCCGGGTTCCACGCCGGCGGCTTGCGCTATCACGGCATGGCTCCACTGGTCAGCCACGCTAAGGAACTGGGGTTGATCGAAGCGCGCGCCTATCATCAACTCGGTTGTTTTGAAGCCGGCGTCCTGTTCGCCCGCACCGAAGGCATCCTGCCGGCTCCAGAAGCCAATCACGCGGTCAAAGGCGCGATGGATGAAGCGCTGCGTTGCAAAGAGGAAGGCGTGAGCCGGACGATTTTGTTTAATCTCTGCGGTCACGGCCATTTCGACATGCAGGCGTACATGGACTACTTCGCCGGCAAGTTGACGGATCAGAGCTACGACGAGGCCGAACTGGCGATGGCGCTGGCAGGATTGCCTTCGGTGACTGCGGTGTAAAAAAAAGCTGACGGATGCGGCGATCATCGACCGCCGCGCCCGTCATTCGTAAAGCGATTTTCAACGTTTTGCAGAACGGCGGCGACGCCAGAATGCCGCCGGCAAGGTCAGGCCCAGCAAAGCCCAAACCGGGGGTTCGTCTATCGTAGGAATATCGTCCTCGACCATGATGATGTCATTGGCGCAGTTCATGGTCCAGCTGATATTCAGCTCAATACCTGGCTTAAGAAAATCATTAAAAATCGTCTTTGAAACGCTAACCTCGTAGACCCAGTGGGGACCAGAACCCTGGCCTATACTGCTTGGCCCTTCTTGAATGGACATCATGGCTTTGGTCTGCAATGGAGTTAGTCCTGTAGTATTCAGCGAGGTAACACGCTGATATGGTTGTAACTGACTATTCCAAAGGTTGGATTGCTGCCAGTTGTTAGGGCTGGTCGTTCTGTACACATCGGTTGAAAACGTGCCGATGTTGTTGGATTGATTCGGGGTTCGGATGCCAAACTCGTAAGTGTGATCAGCGCTGCCGCTCCAGAAATTCAGCGCAAAATCTCCAGCGCTGTAGGTATTATTTTTTTCGTTTTGCTTGGTATTCGGATCGTGGCCGGTCACCAGAGCAATATGAAGATTAGCAGCGTCCCAAGTCACATAGAGCGCTTCAGCATCGTAGGCTTGGCCTCCATAACCCGGATAGACCTGCCCATTGACACCACCGGTGTAATCTTCAATGGTGTAGTAGATCGTCAAGCCATTGTATGAATAACTCTTTCCACTTTGGTTGCCCGATGGCGTCCAGGTTGTAGAACCATTAAACAGCCCCCAATCACTCAGGTTCCCGTCTGCGGTGATAGCACCAGCCATGCTCTTGGCGCTTAGACCAAGCCCTAAGGCACACGCCATGAGCAAGCTTTGATTTCGGTTCATTTTGTAACATCCTTAAATAGATGAATTTAAAATAAATTTTTTTAAGCAATAATTAAACCAATTAAAATAAATAAATAATAAATTTAAATAAATTAATATTTTTAGCATGATTTTCCAGCATCACCGGCGATTGACATGATACAAGAGGTATGAATACCGACACGCTGTATCACTCAGACACCCACAATGTGCGCATGAGGCCAAAATGGCCCGCTTTTGCGCCGCTCGTGTCCGGTTTTTTCAAACCAGACGCTTGAGCCAGAAAACCATCGGCTTGGGCGACTCCACCGCCTCATCCAAATCCCGCCATGAAAAAGCAGCACGCAACTCCGGATGCCGGAAGAATCCCTGCCCATTCCAAAATTCATCCAGGGGTCGGTAATGGGCAGGCCGACGAGGATGGTCAACCGGACGCTCCACCGCGCAGAAACAAGCAAGGTCGAACCTGCCTAGCTCCCGCACATGCGCCTCGCGTTCCGCAAAAAACCGCTGGCCCAACCCCTGTCCCCGATACTCTGGTAGCAACACCGACTCGCCGTAGTAAAAAATTTGTTCGGGGTCATAGCCAGCCTTGACGAACGGCCCGATCACATTCGGTGTTTCAGCCGACAGTGGCAGGCCGCTCGACGCTCCCACCACCCGTTCGCCATCCCGGACCAGCACCATCACGCCGCCAGGTGCGTTGGCGTAGGTTTGAAGGTATCTTTCTTCGTAAGCAGTGCTGCCTTCATAGAGATAGGGATACTCCCGGAATACTCGGATACGCAGCCGCGCCAGTTCCGGTAAATAGGCCCTGATATCGCCCCGAGTCACACGCTGGACGCGCAAAATTTCAGACATACCGTCTTCTCTCGCTATGGATCGTTTGTTTATAGTGACATGATTACTAGAATCATCAGCGATCTCTTCACCCTGACCCGGAATGGGTATAGTTTAAGCGCAGTTGGGTCTGGCGATTTTCATAAATCACCGAATTTTCAGAGCAACTCCGAGTCTTTTCCATCTTCCTGATACAGAGCAGCTCCTGCATTTATGTTCTGGAATAAAAAAAACGATCGGAAAACCCCATCAGCTCCGGCTGACCATGCAGCTTCGCTGGCGATGATTGACCCAGCGCTGGATACTGCGGGAACATTGCTGCGTATTTGGGGCAAACATGCTTTCGATCTCGATCAACTCGATGCCCAGACCATCAAGGAACTGTGCGAAACGTGGGCCAGGCATATCCTGGTTGCTGCACCGTATCCGGGCGCTGATCCGAACGCTACCGACACGATTCGGGGCGCTGAACGCAATTGGTCGGGGTTGTGCGATTTCGCCACCCAGTTACGCAAACGGGAAAACGCCTACGTCACCAGCAGTCTGAAAGACATCCGCCAAGTTCTCGGTGATTTGGTCAATAGTCTGGGTAAAGTGCTGATTGAAGATCAGGAAGAACAGGTCGAGATCGTCAATCAAATTAATCATCTTAAGGATGTGATTGACAGTAACGCGCCCCTGGAGGCGATTAAACGCGAAGCGACAGAGGTGATCAGTGCGATTGGCCGCATCGCCGAATTTCGGCAACACACCCGCCGAACCATGCTGGGCGCCTTGACCGACAAGCTGCAATCCTTGCGGACTGAATTGAGCGAGGCGCGCCGGGAAATGGAACTGGACCCGCTCACCCGACTCTACAACCGCAAGGCTTTCGATCAGCATTTTCTGCGCACTTTCGAGCTAGGCAGGTTGTCCGGTCAACTGGTCTGTCTGCTGATGGTGGACCTTGATCATTTTAAACGCATTAACGACCAGTTCGGCCATCCGGCGGGCGACTTGGTGCTGAAAAGCTTCGCCGACTGCTGCACCCAAACCTTTCCGCGCCGTAGTGATTTCGTAGCCCGCTATGGTGGTGAGGAATTCGCCATCGTTTTACAGGAAACCACTGCGGAAACCGCCCGAATGCTGGGCGAGCGGTTGTTGCAGGCTATACGGAACTTAAGCCTGAATTATGAAGGCCGGGAACTGGGCGTTACTGCATCGATTGGCTTGGTCGGACTGAGTGCTACCGATGATGCTGGAAGCTGGTTGCAGCGGGCGGACAGCGCCCTGTATCGCGCCAAGGAGAACGGGCGGGATCAGTTGATTCAGGGATTCAATCTTTGAAAATTGCCATCCCTCATCATCCGCAGCAAGTTCGGCGAAGCCCTGCCCGATCATTGCCCCAAACAGTTTTTGCCCATCGTTGATCTTTTCGTCGTTGTCATCCAGGGTGAGAAAATCGCTGTTGGGGCTAATGAGGGCAATCTGATTTTCTGTCCATCAGAATTGGATAGCGGAAAGAGCGTCAATCGATGCTCTTTCGCCAAAATATCGGCATCGATTAAAAGCGCTTTATGGTGGCGGCGTTAAAATGCCAGCCATTCCGTGCAGAGAAACCCAAAATAGACTTAACTCTCTATAACAGCGGCATTACTCACGGACACAAGCCTATGCATCACCAGCATGTCTTGAAACATCGCCTCTTCGCACGGTCGTTAGGGCTGTTAGCGTTGCTGGCGCTGCCTGTCGCACAGGGCGGGGATGAAGTTTACACTTGGAAGGATGCCACAGGCCGGGTGCATTACGGCAACCGTCCGCCCGAAGGCCAGGCGGTGACGCCGATTCCCGTGCAACCGACCAATCGTATCTACACCTGGACCGATACTGAAGGCAAGGTTCACTATGGCGCTCACCCGCCGCCGGGTGTCCAAACCAAAGAACTCAAGGAAGACGACGGCTCGCTGTCCACCATTCATGCCGGTAAATTGCGTTCCGGCGAGCAGCAACTCCTCCAGGAATGGCGGCGGCGCTGACTGGGCGCAGCGCTGATCACCCTCCACCCGACCCTGTTATCATGAATGCAGACGACTATTGTTACGACCTGGCCGCCGGACGCGGCGCGGATTTCCGCTACAGCCTGCTGGGCCTGCCGATCCCGCAGCGCCAAGCTCTGGCCGCCGTACAGGCATTTTACCTGGAAACCACCCGGATTCCCCAGGAATGCCACGATCCTGGTGTAGCCCGGACCAAGCTGGACTGGTGGCGCGTGGAACTAGACCGCCTGTTCGCAAGCGATCCCCAGCACCCGATCACCCGCGCCCTGCAACCCCGGTTAGTAGCCTTTAACCTGCCCGAAGAATATTTCCGGGAGATTCTCGATGGAGTCGCGATGGACCTGGATTACGATATCTATCCCAGCTTCACCGAATTGACCCTGTATTTACATCGGCATGGCAGCGTCCCGGCGCTGCTGGCGGCGGAAATCACCGGCTACCAGGACCGGCGCGCCACGCCGCGCTTTGCCCATGAGACCGGCGTGTTGTTGCAATTGTTCAACAAACTGCGCCAGGCGCGCGATCATGCTCAACAAGGCTATTGCTATTTGCCCGAGGATGAAATGCAGCGCTTCGGTGTTGGCCTGGGCGACCTGCTGGCGGCACAGACCAGCGACCGGGTTCGACAGCTCTTCGCTTTCCAGGCCGAACGAATTCACGACTATTACCGCCGGGCGCTGGAGTTTCTCCCAGAGACGGATCGCCTGACCCAATCCCATTTGCTGATTCGCCTGGAGCTGGCGATGGCCCTGCTGGCGGAAATCGCAGCAGAGGATTATCGGTTGCTGGAACAGCAAACCCATTTAACCCCGCTACGCAAATTGTGGCTGGCCTGGCAATGGCATCGCCGTGAGCGCCGTCGCTATCGGCAACTGGCAGCGGTAAACTGAATATCGGTACGCAGAAACTCCGCTATCGCTCGCGAAAGAGGAGTGAGGAGAAACCATGATGCAGGACTACCAACCTGCTGCTGATTTATTGAAAGATCGGATTATTCTGGTCACTGGGGCCGGGGATGGCATCGGTCGCGCTGCAGTTCGCCAGTTGGGCGCCCATGGCGCGACCGTGATTTTGCTGGGACGCACCATCCGCAAGCTGGAACAGGTTTACGACGAACTGGAACAGGCCAACGCTCCCAAACCAGCGATTTATCCGATGAATCTGGAAGGAGCGACGCCGAAAGATTACGCCGATCTGGCGCAGGTGATCGAGAATGAATTTGGCCGGCTGGACGGTCTGCTGCACAACGCTGCGCTGTTTCAGGGTTTGACGCCGATCGCCAATTACGACATTGAACTGTGGTATCGCATTCTGCAGGTCAACCTCAATGCACCATTCCTGCTGACCCAAGCCTTGCTGGGTTTGCTCAACCGTTCCGCTGACGCTTCGGTAGTGTTCACCGCTGACCGGGTGAGCGAGGAGGGTCGGGCTTACTGGGGTGCTTACGCCGTCGCCAAGGGCGGCGCGCAAACCTTGATGAAAATGCTGGCCAGCGAGCTGGAAACCAATACGCCGATCCGCGTCAACAGCATCGATCCGGGCCGGGTGCGCACGCCGATGACCTTGAGGATTTACCCGGGCCGCGAACCGGACCAATGGCCAGCCCCGGACGCCGTGCTGGAGGCTTATCTCTATCTGCTGGGTCCGGACAGTCGCGGTGTAACCGGTCAGATGTTCCGCGCCCAGGATTTAATCAGAGCCTTTTAGACATCCTAAGTGCTCTGTCAGTAAGATTTTAAGGGGTTCCAACCCTGAAAAATGCAGGAAGTTCAGGCTGGTTATCCATCGGAACAACGATGACATAGTATGAGTGGTCTGTCATGTCTGAATTTGTGGATAGAGCTGCTTGAGCTTGATCCGGGCATCAGGGGTGGTGAATTATTAATCGACGCCTTTCTAGCCATCATTGTGTCAGGTCGTCCAGACATCGATTTTCTGATGTAAGGGATCGAAGTTGAGTATATGGTGGTTCAGACAAGGCGGGTTATGGTTCCTTGATTGCTCGCCACACCCAGTCCTCGATCCCATTCTCTGGCTGATATTCCGTAACCAATTCTTGCAGGATCGCCCGCACGATGGGGTAGTCAAAATCATGCGCGGCGGCGTCCAGTCGATCCAGACCCTCCTGGATCGTTGCCCATGGCGGATGCCCTTCGCAGGCGCGGCGGATCATCGGATGCTCAGTCGGCAGATCGTCGCTGCCGATCAGCAGTTCCTCGCGCAACTTCTCGCCGCTGCGCAAGCCAGTGAACTGAATTTCGATGTCGCCGTCTGGCTGCATTTCATCCCGCACGATCAACCCCGACAGGCGAATCATCCGCCGCGCCAGATCGAGAATGCGCACCGGCTCGCCCATGTCCAACAGAAATACCTCGCCGCCCTGCGCCAGGGCGCTGGCCTGAATCACCAGTTGCGCCGCTTCAGGGATGGTCATGAAATAGCGCTCGACGTCGGGATGAGTCACCGTCACCGGCCCGCCCCGGCGAATCTGCTCCCGGAACAGCGGCACGACCGAACCGGATGAGTCGAGCACATTGCCAAAGCGCACCATGCACAATCGGGTCGCGCCACCCGCGCTGGACAACCCCTGTAGAATCAATTCCGCCAGTCGTTTGGTCGCACCCATCACATTGGTGGGCCGCACCGCCTTGTCGCTGGAAATCAGCACGAAGGTTTCGACCCCGGCGGCGAGGGCGGCTTTGGCGGCGTACCAAGTGCCGAACACATTATTACACACGCCTTCGATGGGGTTGTGTTCGACAATGGGCACATGCTTGTAGGCGGCGGCGTGATAAACGGTCTCGACGCCAAAGCGCTCCATAACCATTTGCAGGCGGCGGCGGTGGACGACCGAACCCAGCAGAGGGATCAGTTCCACCAGCGGCAAGCCCATGTTGCCTGACATGACCTGCAATTCCTGTTCAATGACATACAGCGCATATTCGGAACGCTCGAACAGCACCAATCGACGCGGGCGCAGCGGCAAGATCTGCCGACACAGCTCCGAACCGATGGACCCGCCAGCGCCGGTGACCAGCACCACCTTGCCGTGAACCCGCACCCGCAACAGCTCGAAATTCGGTTGGACTGAGTCACGGCCCAGAATGTCCTCGACCTCGATCTCGCGGAATTCGTCGATGCGTCGGGCGCCGCTGGTCAATTCCCCCAGGGTCGGCAACGCCATCACCCGCACTGGCAGCCCGGCCAGCGCTTCCAGAATCTCCCGGCGGCGGCGGTGTGAGGCCGAGGGCAGGGCCAACAGGATCAGTCCAGCCTCATGGCGGGCGATCAGGCGCGGCAAGCGGGACGGCGCCCGCACCTTGAGACCGAGGATCACGCTGCCCTGCAAACGCGGATTGTCATCGACAAAGGCGACCGGCTCAAATTCGGCGCTGTAACGCAAGGCCTGAACCAGTTGCGCGCCCGCTTCCCCCGCACCGTAGATAATGACCGGTGTCCGTGGCGCACTCAGCCGGAAGCGGTGGCGCAGATAGCGGCGCAGTAACAGGCGACCGCCGCCGACCAGGGCGACCAGAACCAGCCAGGCGATCAGCCAGGAAGAACGGGGAACGATGCCTTGGCGCAGGAAGACCCACACCGCCATCATCAGCAGGATGCCGGCGCTGGCTCCCAAGACAATGGCGTGCAGCAGCGTTTCATCGGCGTAGCGCAGGATCGGTCGGTACAGGCCGGCTAGGGCGAGGGCGGGGATGAGAATAATGACCGCCAGAGGAAATAGCCAGACAACGTCTTGCAGCAATTCCGGCCACCATTCGCCCAGACGAATAGCAAACGCCGCCCAAACCGCGACCAGCACAGCGAGCGTATCGCCAAGAACTAACAGGGCGCGGCGCAGTGGGATGGGTAACTTAAGGATTGGTTCCAAGTTTCAAGACTCCCTCCCCGCATGCGGGGGGAGGGGCAGGCGAACGGTGACAGGAAAGGTGGAACGTTATGATCTGGAAAGCGGTTTATCGCCAGTGATCCGGGCAGTTAACACCACCAGATGCGCCAGACAGCCGAGCAGCATCGCTGCCATACCTGCCTGCAACAGTGTTCCAGCCTGGAACCCGGCAATCCAGAATGCGCCGGCCAGCCGTGCGCTGACCGCGATCAGACACATGAATACGCCCGCCAATCCCGCCAGACGGCCAATCCACAACAGTGATATTTCCATGCTCCACCTCGCAGCGTTCTACAGCGTTTTTTCAACCGCTCTGGGTTCATCCAGCCCCCGTTCCGCCAGCGTCGCCGCCCGGAACAAGGCGCGGCCCTTGTTCATGGTTTCTTCCCATTCATTTTCCGGCACAGAATCAGCGACGATGCCGGCCCCGACCTGGACATGCAGCCCGCCATCCTTGAGAACGGCGGTGCGGATGGCAATGGCGGTGTCCATGTTCCCCGACCAGGACAGATAACCGACCGCCCCGGCGTAGACCCCGCGTTTGACCGGCTCCAGTTCGTCGATGATCTCCATGGCGCGAATCTTGGGCGCGCCGCTGACCGTGCCGGCCGGGAAAGTGGCCCGCAAGGCGTCGAGAACGCTCAGTTCAGGCCGCAGCCGGCCATTGACGTTAGAGACGATATGCATGACATGGGAATAGCGTTCAATAGTCATCTTTTCGGTCAACGTGACGCTGCCAGTCTCGCTGACCCGACCCACGTCATTGCGGCCCAGATCGATCAACATCAGGTGTTCCGCCTGCTCCTTGGGATCGGCCAGCAATTCTGCCTCCAGCGCCTGATCCTGCTCCTCGGTGGTGCCGCGCCGCCGGGTGCCGGCGATAGGCCGAACGGTCAGTACGCCATCTTCCAGCCGCGCCAGAATTTCCGGCGAGGAGCCGATAATGTGGAAATCGCCCAGATGCAGAAAGTACATGTACGGCGAGGGATTGAGTCCACGCAGCGCCCGGTACAAATCCAACGGCGCCGCCCGAAAGGGCACGCTGAGCCGCTGGGACAGCACCACTTGCATACAGTCGCCGGCCAGAATGTAGTCTTTGATCCGCCGCACGGCGTTCTCGAAACCGTCCTGGGTGAAGCCGGATACGAACTCGATGGGACCGGTATCAGGGCGAGGATTCACCAGCGTATAGAGCGAGCGTCCTTCGCGCAGTCGCGCCACCCATTGATCCAGCCGCAGTTGAGCGCGGGCATAGGCGCGCTCCACTGCCGGATCGACCAGGGTAATCAGATACAGCCGCCCGGCCAGATTGTCGAACACTACCAGGTCTTCGGAAACCAGCAACAGGATATCCGGGTTATCCAGCGGGTCGGGATTCTGGTTCTGCGCCAGCTTCGGTTCGATGTAGCGGATGGTGTCATAGCCAAAATAGCCGACCAGTCCGCCGATGAAGCGGGGCAAGCCTTCGCCGGTGGCGGGCACCCGATAGCGGCTCTGGAAATCCTGAATCCACGCCAGCGGGTCCGGAACGGTCAGCGCTTCGACGATTTCCCCGGCGTGTTCTAGGGTAATGCGCTGGCCGCGCACCCGGATGATCTTGCGACAGGGCAGGCCGATGATCGAATAGCGGCCCCATTTCTCGCCGCCCTGCACCGATTCCAGCAGATAGCTGTAAGGCGCGTCGGCCAGTTTGAGATAAGTGCTTAGCGGCGTGTCGAGGTCGGCCAGCACTTCGCGGGCGACGGGAATGCGGTTAAAGCCTTCGTCGACCAGGCGTTTGAAGTCGTTCGGGGTCATGAGGGACGCTCAGGCAGTTTTCGCCAGCAGGGCGGGCAGATCGGCGATGGAGTCGATCACCGCGTCGGGTTGGGCGTCGCGGATGTCGTAGCCGTGATTGTAACCGTAGGGGACGCACACCACCGGGCAGCCGGCGTTGCGGGCAGCGCCGACATCGTTGAGCGAATCGCCGACCATCAATCCTTGGGTGATCGGAACGCCCAGCCGTTCAGCGCAGAGCAGCAGGGCGTCGGGGGAGGGTTTGGGATGGGGGGTGCATTCGCCGCCGACTACGGTGGTGAAAAACCCGCCAATGCCCAGCCGATCGAGCAGGGGCCGGGCGAATTCGGCGGGTTTATTGGTGACGCAGGCCATGGGGATGCGGGCGGTGTGCAGTGCGGTCAATCCTGCGCGGGCGCCGGGATAGAGGGCGCTGTAGACACTGATATGTTCGGCGTAGGCGGTTTTATACAGCGGTTTGGCGCGGGCAAACAGGGCGGGATTGGCCCGGTTGCCATCCATATCGCCGACGAGAGCGCGGCGGATCAGGTTATCCATGCCGCTACCGACCCAAGTACGCACCTGGGCTTCCTCGCGTCCGGGCTGATCGAGTTGCTGGAGCATGATATTCAGGGCGGCGGTCAGGTCGGGGACGCTATCGACCAGGGTGCCGTCGAGATCAAAGAAAACCGCAGTGACGTTTGCAAACATGGCTAGCAATCCGCCTTGGCCAGTTCGGCGCGCAGGGCGGCGAGGGTGGCTCGGTAGTCAGGGCTGTTAAAGATCGCCGAACCGGCGACGAAGGTGTCGGCTCCGGCCTCAGCGATGGCGCGGATATTGTCGATTCTGACGCCGCCATCGACTTCCAGCCGCACCGGATAACCGCTGTCGTCGATCAGGCGGCGGGCCTCGCGCAGCTTGTTCAGCGTGCCGCTGATGAAATTCTGACCGCCGAAGCCAGGATTGACCGCCATCAGCAGCACCAGGTCCACTTTGTCCATCACATACCTCAGGCAGTCCAGCGGGGTCGCCGGATTGAACACCAGGCCGGACTGGCAGCCGCAATCGCGGATGTGCTGGAGGCTGCGGTCAATGTGATCGCTGGCTTCGGGGTGGAAGGTAATGTAGGTTGCGCCGGCGGCGGCAAAGTCGGGGATGATGCGGTCCACCGGCTTGATCATCAGATGCGCGTCAATGGGGGCCGTGACGCCATGCTTGCGCAGCGCTTCGCAGACGATGGGGCCGACGGTCAGGTTGGGGACATAATGGTTGTCCATCACGTCGAAGTGCACCCAGTCCGCGCCCGCGATCAGCACAGCGTCCACTTCCTCGCCGAGCCGGGCGAAGTCGGCGGATAAGATGGACGGGGCGATCAGATAATCCCGCATGGCTTGGCAATCCTCATGATTCGGTAAGTCGCAACTATACTATCAAAATCATCAAAGATTTCTGAAACCGGCCACCCGGGAGGTTTCGATATGGGCCAGGAGCAAATGATGGACGTCTTTCGCCTGATGCTTGAAGAGGCTCCAGAGAGCATTGCGATTCCGGAGTCTTTACGCCAGCGCCGGGTAGCGGTGGTTTTCATCGCGCTGGATCGGGCCGGTGGATCGGCGGAGATGGGCGCGACGACGTCCGGTAGTACGGTAGGCAGCAGCGGAAGATGTCCGTTTTGCAGCCTGCCGCCGGAGCGGATTGTGCAGACCACTGAACGAATTCGCGTGGTGCGCGACGCTTTCCCGGTATCGCCGGGGCATACCTTGTTGATCCCGCGCCGGCATGTCGCGTCGCTGTTTGGGCTGACCATGGTGGAATGGGTGGAGCTCGGGCAGATGCTGGTGCGCGCCCGAACCGCGTTGCTGGATGAGTTTCATCCCGACGGGTTCAATATCGGGATCAATGACGGTCCGGTGGCCGGGCAGACGGTATCGCATCTGCATGTGCATCTGATTCCCCGCTACCGTGGCGACCAGCCGGACCCACGGGGCGGAGTGCGGTGGATTTTCCCGAATAAGGCGCGGTACTGGCCGTAATGGCGGATTTAAAAACTGGCGTCAATCACCGAGGGCGATATTGCGGCAGCGGGTCTCATGAAAGAAGGTTGAGGCTACGATGGCTAAAACCACGCAACCCAGTATCAGAAAAAATCCGGTGTGGTAGTCGGCAGTACTGTAGACTCGCACGCCGTTAGTCATCGCGCCGTTCCAGCTTAAGTCCATTATCCAGCCAAACAACGGCTGAACGATAGCCGCTCCCAGGAAGAGCCCGGTGTTCACCAGGGCGATGGCCATGCCGGACAGGGCGGGGACTACGACCTCCTTGGCTCCGGCATAGGTCAAGATAAACGACCCGCAACTGAACCCCATCAGTGCAAACCAGGCCATCCCGGCAACGCCGGGCGTCCATAGAGAGACCATACCTAACCAGGCCAGCCCGTACAGCAGCGTACCGCCAATCAGCAGTGGCTTGCGGTATCCCATCCGGTCAGAGAGCCAGCCACAACTTAATGCGCCGCCAGCAAAACCGGCCAGGCCGATACTGGTGTACACGGAAGCCGCCGAGCGCTCCAGACCGTGCAGATCGCGCAAAAAGGGGATCGCCCACAGACCAAGAAAAGCCAGCAGACTGCCGGTCATGCCCATATTGATCCAGAACCCCGGCCAGACCCGGCGCGTGGCCAGCACACCCAGCAGATCATGCCACCAGTGTTGTTGCCGCCCTTCATGCCGGGCCTTGCCTTCCATTTCTCGGATGGAAGGGAAACCCGCTTCTTCGGGCGTGTTGCGCACTTTGATCCACGCCAGCGCCGCCAGCGCCAAAGCAATGATGCCCAGGGCGACAAACACGGTGCGCCACGACCAGATCGTCAGCATCCCGGCCAGGGGACCCGCTGCCGAGATGGCGCCGACATTGCCCAGCAACAGGGTCAGGCCACTGATGAATCCGTAGTCCCGGTCGCGGAACCAGAGCGTGTTGCTTTTCATCAGCCCGACGAATACGACGGAGACTCCCAGTCCTACCAGAGCGCGCCCTATCGACGCCTCCCAGAAGGTGTCCGCCATGCCAAACAGGATAGAGCCAATGCCGGACACGGCGTTGCCCAGCGTCACCGAGATGCGGGCGCCCAGGGTATCGGCCAGTACTCCGGCTGGAATCTGCATGGCGGTATAGATGTAATAATACATAGCCGCCAGCGACCCCAACGCGGCTCCGGTGGCTCCGAAGGCGCGCATGAGGTCGGCAGAGACTACTGCCGGGGCGATCCGTTGGAAAAAGACCAGGATATAGGCGGCGGCCAGGATGGCGTAAATCGACCAGCGAACGCGGGTGAAATGCGCCGGGTCGAATGTCTTGAGCGAGTTCAATGCGGTCATGTTAAGTACCTGGTGGGTTTAAACTCGATGCCGGGTGACGGCGGAAAAGGCATACGATTCAATTCCTCGTAAATCAGCCACAGTGGGACAGATGACAGCCCATCAATGCCTTGAACCAGTCGTTGTGGTTCCACTCCGGTAGGTGGATGAGTTCGTGAATGGCGATGTATTCCAGACAACGCGCCAGCTTTTTGATCGATTCCAGATTTACGCAACTCGCCGGGACTGATTACGGCGGCAGCAAACGCCGAAAGCCATGCGCCAGCACGATCAGCAAAAACAGCAGATTGCGCAGAGGGATGGCCGGCCAGCAGTATCGGACTGGAGCAGCCGGCTGGCGAGTGGTCTGAACTGTAGCTAACCGATCAGCAAGCATTCGCAGTAAAGGCGGAGAACGCGGCCAGTCAACGATGCCTGATTGCCATTCTTCAGGAATACCGGCTTCTCCCACCGTCGCGCCCGCCAATGCACCAGTTATCGCGCCAACGGTATCGGTGTCGCCGCCGCAATCCAGCACTGCCGTTAGCGCATGCCGATAATCGCTGCTGTGGCGAAACCAGGCGTAGGCCGCAATGGGAACCGTGTGATAGATATAGCCGGTAACCCCTTTCGCCAGTCCCAACCGTTCCGTCAGTTCTCCAACCGTAGCATCATCCTGCGCAGCTTGGGCGATGGCGTCGACCAGAGCTTGCCAATCGCGGTCATCCGGGCCACTGGCGCGCAACAGAGCGAGAAAAGGGTCCAGCGGCGGGCGTTCCGTCAACGCATCGCGAACAATCCAGGCAGCCAGTTCGGCGATGGCGACGGCGCCCGTCAACGCCTTGGGATCGGTATGTGTGATGCGTGTCGAAACAGCGACATAAGCTGCCCGTCGTCGCGGATCGTGAGCGAAGAACGCGCCAATGACTGCGACCCGCATGGCCGGGCCGTTGCCGGCGGAATACACACCGCTGTATTGCGGTGGAAAGCCCAGCCAGAGTTTCACAATCGCCCGCAGGGTAGCAAAGCCGATGCCCGCCGGCAGTGACCACAGCCAGCCACGCAGGCACCAGCCCAGGCGACGGGCAAAGCGTTCCGGTGAGTCGGGATGGCGCACTAGGCTTTGGGCGACGAAGACGGTATGTTCTGTATCATCGCTGATCATGCCGCGCCCGAACACCAGCCGATGCCGCCATTGCCCCTTATAGCGTCGCCAAATCCGTCGGCGGGACAATCCCTCGGCAGGTAGACCCAGTGCATCGCCGACGGCTGCGCCGATCAGCAAGCCGCTCATACGAATGATCATTTCGTCAGCTTCCACAGGCTATTACCGTTCCTCAATCTTGGTGGCGGGATCGTGCAGGACCGCATAGACATAATGGAAAATATCGAATTTGGCAGGGATCGTGGCGTGCTAATCTTGGCCCAGGGCAACGCCCTGAGTGATCAAGGGGTGGGAGCTGGTTACTGATCGTCATGACGCCAACCCTGGCGGACAACGGATGCCCGTACCGCCCAGGCCACAATAGCCCCCCGGATTTTTGGCTAAGTACTGCTGATGGTAGTTCTCGGCGTAATAGAACGATAAGACATCGGCGATTTCCGTAGTGATCGGCCCGTGGCCCGCCGCAGTCAGCGCTTGCTGATAGGCGTCGCGACTGGCGAGAGCGGCAATGCGCTGAGCATCGTTATCGGTGTAAATGGTGGAACGGTATTGTGTCCCGACATCATTGCCCTGTCGCATCCCCTGGGTCGGGTCGTGCGCTTCCCAGAAAATTTGGAGCAGTTGCTCGTAGCGGATCACCGCTGGAACGAAGATCACCCGCACCACCTCAGCGTGGCCAGTCCGACCGCTGCACACTTCTTCATAGGTTGGGTTGGGCGTAAAGCCGCCTGTGTAACCCACCGCAGTGCTATAGACGCCGGGCTGGGTCCAGAATTTACGTTCCGCGCCCCAGAAGCAACCCAACCCGAACAACGCCTGTTCCAGACCGGCGGGAAACGGCGGTTGCAGGGGGTGATCATTGACGTAATGCCGCGCCGAGATAGGCATGGGAGTCGTTCGGCCAGGTAGAGCTTCTTCGGGACGCGGCATCTGGAGGTTACGGTGCAACCACGACATGGGAGTTCTCCTCAATCTTTCAGATGATCTGGGTCGACGCCCAGGATGCGCAGACGCGCAGCCAGTCGTTGGGCCCGAGCAGTTTCCTGTTCAGCCCGAGCAGCTTCCTGTTCAGCGCGGGCCATTGCCGATTTCGCCAATCGGGCTAACTCCACTGAATTGAGGAAAGGCCGACCCTCCGGGTCATAAATCTCGAGAGTGTCCGGCGTGAGCACGAAATGGATGCCTAACCAAGGACTGATCCAGCTTTTCAGGTGCGAGACCCGCTGCAAGCGCTCATTTTGCCGCAACCAGATTTCGAGATGATGGCGTTCCGGATCGTAGATGTAGTATTCATCCACGCCATACTGGTCGTAGAAGCGCAACTTGTTTGCTATCTCCATCCGGCTGTTTGCGGGCGACAGCACCTCAAAGACCACCTGAGGGGCGATGCCTTCTTCTTCCCACTGCCGGTAGGAACCGCGTTTCCCCTTAGGCCGCCCGAACGCCACCATGACGTCCGGGGCCATCGGTCCAGAAATTTTTCGATCCGGCACGGGATACCACAGGAGATCTCCAGCGACGAAGACATCCTCGCGGTCAGCGAAGAGGATTTCCAGATTTTCCTTAATCTTGACGAGCCATTCGTACTGTTCGGTATTCTCCGCCATCGGCTGGCCATCGCTCTCTGGATAGGGGTCATCGGGGTCGTAATAGGACAGGGGATTCATAAGTATCGCCTCCCTTGTAGAAATGGGGTGGGTCATCACCGCCGGAAGCGGCGACTCGTTCATGGTAATCTATGGCCAGCTCTCATGTTATGGAATCGGTGCGCACGCATCGCTGAACCTGGAACAAGCGCTAAAATCAGGAGAACTTAACGTGTCCAGATGGCTGTCTTTATGCTTGCTCTGCGCCTGCCTGTCGCCTGTGACGGCGCAGGCCGCCAGTTACGACTGCACCCAGGCGACGACCCCCGCTGAGATTGCGGTGTGCGCCGACCCCGGCCTTAATCGGCTGGATGAGGAGCTGGCAGTTTTGTACCGCTCCCTGCTTAATGAATTGCCTGCCCGGCAGGCGGACCGAGTACAACAGGATCAGCGGTCCTGGTTGAAGGCTCGCAACAGTTGCGGCGCGGAAGTGCGCTGTTTACGCGCTCGCTACCAGGAACGCATAGCTCGACTGAATCAGTATTAGACAGGCCTGCCGCCCATTATGACAGTGGCGAGCGGCATGACCTATCATCCGCCCGCTTTTATT